>Ga0209514_10000379_pt1 | contig 93968 bp, 92 predicted proteins | sample Subgrocontami58m_FD_187452 | JGI IMG/M metagenome (GOLD analysis project Ga0209514, IMG submission 187452) | Subsurface groundwater microbial communities from S. Glens Falls, New York, USA - GMW37 contaminated, 5.8 m (SPAdes) (version 3) | ecosystem: Environmental > Aquatic > Deep subsurface >... | reverse complement strand
TGGTGGTGATCGAAGGCGTAGGGGGATTTAGGGTCCCCCTCTCTGATCGCCTTGACAGCGCCGAGCTGGCCCAGGCGATCGGCGCCCCGATTCTGCTTGTCGTGCCGATGCGCTTAGGCTGCATCAATCACGCCCTGCTCACGGCGGAAGCCATCGCAAGTCGCGGATTGACCCTCGTCGGCTGGCTCGCGAACGCAGGGATCGATCCGAACTATGCGCGTGTGGCCGAAACCATCGATACCATCAGCCGTAGAATCAATGCGCCGTGTTTCGGCGCCTTGCCGCAGCTCGTTTCCGCACAATGCGGTGCCCATCGATTTGCCGTCGATCAGTTGCTGCAGCACATGCACGCAGTATAGAACTCGAGGAGGAAGACTTTGACTGTCTCAGCGCAATCGCCGGCTGCACTACAGCCGATTGGAACAGGGCCACAGGCATGGTCCGTCGGCACGGTGGTGCAATTATTCGAATTGCCCTTCAGCGACCTTCTCTATCGCGCACAACAAGTGCATCGTGCGCATTTTCCCGCTGGCGAAGTCGAACTCGCGGCATTGCTGTCGATCAAGAGCGGCGGTTGTCCGGAAGATTGCGCGTATTGTCCGCAAGCGGCGCGCTACCACACTGGCATCAAGGCGGAGAAGCTCCTGCCTCTCGCGGATGTGATCGCAGCAGCCAAGGCAGCAAAGGAAAACGGCGCGACGCGTTTTTGCATGGGGGCCGCGTGGCGCGAACCGAAGGCGCGCGACATCGCCACGGTTCAGGCGATGGTAAGCGCGGTCAAATCGCTTGGGCTCGAAACCTGCGCGACGCTGGGCATGTTGCGCGAGGGACAGGCGCAGCAGCTCAAGGACGCCGGCCTTGACTACTACAACCATAATCTGGACACAGCGCCGGATTACTATGGGCAGATCATCACGACCCGCGTGTACCAGGATCGCCTCGATACCCTGGGCGAGGTGCGCCGCGCCGGACTCAAGGTCTGCTGCGGCGGCATAGTAGGCATGGGCGAATCGCGGGTCCAACGCGCCGGCCTGATCGCGCAACTCGCCAACCTCGAGCCGTATCCGGAATCCGTCCCCATCAATCACCTGGTGCAGGTTCCCGGTACGCCGCTTTGCGGTACGCAGCCGCTCGATCCGATTGAATTCGTTCGCACCATCGCGGCCGCGCGCATCACCATGCCGCGTGCGCGAGTACGGCTGTCGGCAGGCCGGCGCGAACTCGGTGAAGCCGTGCAGGCGCTGTGTTTTCTCGCCGGGGCGAATTCCATTTTCTACGGGGACAAACTGCTCACGACGTGCAACCCGGAGGCGCAAGCCGACCGCGCTTTGCTCGCAAAACTCGGGCTGCGGCCCCGAGGCGCAGATGGCGCCGCGAGCTGCCGCGAATGCGGCGCGTGAGCGTGCCGCCGACGTCGCACGTTGCAATTAGGTAACCTCTGAAAAATCTCGGCCGATGGTTTCTCGGCCGAGATTTTTCACTGAGATGGGGGGATTGGAAAAGGGGGCCATTGGCCCCTTTTCCAGAGTTTCCTTAGCGCCAAGGCCCAGTCGCACTGCGGCAGCCCCGCAGTTACCTCGAACGGGTAGGCGGAGCCCGCAGGCGCATAGCGCCTGCCCGATCCGCGTTCTGCGGGTCCCCGACCTCAGCGTCCCCTGAACACGGGCGCACGCTTCTCGGCAAACGCGCGCTGCGCTTCTTTCGCGTCCTCGGTATTGGCAATTGCCGCCGTCATATCCTGTTCATGGCGATAGCCGTCGCGCAGACTGAGTTCTTCGATCACGTTCAGCGTCTGCTTCGCAAGTTGGGAAGAGAGTGGACTCTTGGCTGCGATCGTCTGTGCCACTTCGAGAGCGGCCGGCAGTAATTCTTCGGCTGGCAGCACCGCCTCGATGACGCCCAATCGGTAGAGTTCCGCCGCCGAGACACGGTAGCCGGTAAGCGCCATGCGGCGCAGCCGGGAGTGGCCGAACAAGCGCATCGCGTGGCTGCCACCACCGAGCAAGCCAACGTCGATCTCCGGCAGGCCCAGGGTCGCTTTTTCCGAGGCGAACAGGATGTCGCAGGAAGCGACGATCGCGAGCCCCGATCCGAGCGCAGCGCCGTTGATGGCCGCTATCACGGGCTTCGCGCATTCGCGTATCGCATGAAAGCATTCGCGCGTTCGACGCGAATGCTGCGGCAGGTCGCCCGGGCCCTTGATCACGGCAAAGCGCCCTTTGAGGTCGGCACCTGCGCAGAATACCTTGCCCTCGCCGGTGAGCACGACGGCACGTATCTCCGGCGTCTCCGATATCCGGTCGAGCGCCAGCGTCAGTTCCTCCGACAATGTCTTGGTAAGGGCGTTCACGGGCGGGCTGTTCATGCTCAAAACGGCCACATGGCCCTCGATGCGTACGCGCAGTTCCTTGTAAGCTTCCATCAGTTCTCCCTATGCTTTCCTGACCCGGACCCGCCCGAATCAGGCAATCTTGCTCCATTATTGCAGCCTCCCGATTTCGTTTCTCGCGCGCTGCCAGGACAAAAATCGGGAGGCCTATGGTAACCGATAGCGCGAAATATTTTTCGCGCGCATGGTCAGTTCCCGGCCGGCGTCACACCGCGATCCCGGTCACCGGGGCGCCCAAGCCTTGGTCACTGGATGGCGCGGGGATAGGCCTGTCGGCGTGTACCTGTCATCGCGTGCGCAAACTTGCGCGCACGAGCGCCGCCCTTGCCCGAAAGAAACGATTGCAGTTGCAGCTGTAGCCGAAGCACTTCAATATCGCAAGTTCGACCGGATGGCTTGGGGCCGGTACCAGAGGTATGGTAAAAGCCCCGATTTGGCGCAGAGCAACGGCTGTCTACCGACGTTAGGATTCTTGGCCATGGCCACCTATGCAATTGGCGATATTCAGGGATGTTTCAGCGCGCTGGAGCGCTTGATCGATACTTTCGGATTCGACCGCGCGCGCGACCGGCTCTGGTTCGTCGGCGACCTGGTCAACCGCGGGCCGGACTCGCTCGCGACGCTGCGTTACGTAAGGAATCTGGGGGAATGCGCGGTCACGGTGCTGGGCAATCACGATTTTCATTTGCTCGCGCTAGCCGTCGGTTACGCGAAAAAGCACGCCAGCGATACGCTCGACGCGGTACTCGCGGCGCCCGACAGGGAAGAACTGCTCGCGTGGCTGCGCCAGCAACCCATGCTGCACGTGGAAGGCCGACTGGCGATGGTGCATGCGGGCCTGCTGCCGCAATGGAGCATCGCGAAAGCGCAGGCCCTGGCGCGCGAGGTCGAAGCCGCACTGCGCGGGTCCAATTGGCGGAATTTCCTCGCGCAGCTTTATGGCAATAGTCCGAATTCCTGGAGAGAGGAACTGCGCGGCGCGGACCGTTTGCGCGCGATTGTCAACGCCATGGCGCGCATGCGCTTTTGTACTGCCGACGGCGTGATCGATTTTCGCACCAAGGGCGAGACGGCTATTGCGCCGCCGGGTTTGTTCCCCTGGTTCGACGCGCCAGGGCGCGCGAGCCGCGACCACACGGTTATCTGCGGTCACTGGTCTACGCTCGGCCTGTTGCTTCGACCCGATCTGCTGGCTTTGGACAGCGGCTGCGTCTGGGGCGGAAACCTGAGCGCGGTGCGCCTCGAGGACCGCAAATTGTTCCAGGTGCCGTGCGAACAATGCCGGGTGCCCGGCGCGTAGCGCGTGCACGCGACTCGCGCAACTGCGAAAGATTTCAGTGCGACACGCGCGTAACGCCGCCGCCAGAGATCAAGCGTACGCGTTCGCCCGGACGGAAGGCCTCGTCGGCTTCCTGCGTGATGGCACGCAACTCGCCGTTATCGAGCTTGACCGTGATCTCCAGGCCCTGTTTCCGGGTCGTGCCCTCTTCGATGATATTGCCGGCAACGCCACCCGCGACCGCGCCGAGTACGGAACCAATGGTGCTGCCCTTGCCACGGCCGACATTGCTGCCGGCAACGCCGCCCACTATGCCACCGGCGACCGCGCCGATGCCGCTCTTGGAGCCTTCTAGGCTGACTTGGCGCACGCTCTCGACTACGCCCATGCGCACGGTCTGTTCCTGGCGCGCCTGGGCGCCCGAATAGACGCTGCCCGAGCTGGTACTGGCGCAGCCGCTCATGACGGCGGCTGCAGCGAGCGCACCTGCAATCATCAGGTTGGCTGAAATCTTCATGTCTGACCCCCTTTATCCCAATTGTGCGTGAAAATGCTGGCGATAGAGCTCTTCGATTTCGGCGCGCGTGGCGCGATGATTTTGTCCGCCACGCGCGCCGATCTTGAGCGCGCCCATGAGCGCGGCAAGCTGCCCGGTCGAACGCCAATCCATACCTTCGGCAATGCCGTAAAGGAGGCCGGCGCGATACGCGTCGCCACAACCGGTCGGATCGACGATGTTCTCGACTTTAACGCAAGGAATCTGCAAATGTTGACCGTCTGCGTAAATTTCCGAACCCGCGCCCCCATGGGTAACGATGAACGCCTTCACCCTTTCGGCCAGTTTCCTGATCGATAGCCCGGTGCGCTCTTCGAGCATCTTGCCCTCGTACGAGTTGACCGCGACGTAGCTTGCAAGTTTCACGAATTCGAGCAGCTCGGCACCGGAGAACATGGGCAGACCTTGCCCCGGATCGAACACGAAAGGTATGTTCCCGTCCTTGAGTTCGCGCGCGTGCTGCAACATGCCTTCGCGCCCATCGGGCGAAACGATGGCGAGCCCCACATCGCCGGCGGAGGCAACGCTATTGAGATGCGAGTGCCCCATTGCACCGGGGTGGAACGCGGTAATCTGGTTGTCGTCCAGATCGGTAGTGATAAATGCCTGCGCCGTGTAGGTGCCGGCGACTTCGCGCACGTGGGTGCGTGCGATGCCGAGCGCGTCCAGGCGTCGGTAATAGGACTCGGCGTCCTCACCCACGGTGGCCATGATCAGCGGCTCGCCTCCCAACAGGCGCAGATTGTAGGCGATATTCGCCGCGCAGCCGCCGAATTCGCGCCGCAATGCCGGAACCAGGAAAGCGACATTCAACATGTGGATCTGCTCGGGGAGTATGTGCTCGCGAAAGCGTCCCTCGAACACCATGATATTGTCGTAGGCGATTGAGCCAAGAAGAAGTATGCGCATTTTTCTGCCTCGTATTGAAACGCTATCTGACGCCAGGCGAAGTCGGTTTCACGGATAGAACAAGTACAATCTGTAACCGGTGGCCTTGACCTGCGAGCCTTCGATAGTCACCTTGAGCGCAATTTCGCCGCCGGCCGCAACCCCGGCTTGAGCGTCAAGGCCTTTGCCGGCGTAATCCTGCGGCGCGAGCACGCGCCGCACCAACGGCTGGTCCTGGCTGTCGGTGAGCGTCAGCTCGAGGAACGGATACTGCTGATTGAAGATTGCGCGATTCTTGATGGTTGCCGTCAACACCATTACATTGCTGTTGCTTGTGTCGGCTTGAAGATCCGACGCTTCAATGCTCATAAGGTTGACGCGCCGCGGCAGCGGCACCTCGCACCCCAGTTTAGCGCACAGCGCCACGATATAGGGCTTGGTTGCGGGAAATAGCAGGCTGACCGCGCTGCGATAGAAATAGGCCGACTGCACTAGCAGCAGTACCAGCATCAGGAACATGCCCACCAGCCACGGCCAGCGTCGGGCGCGCCTGCCCGGGCGGGCGGCCGCGACCGGTCCGAAATCGAAAGTGCCTGCGTGGGGCGGTGCCGCGCCTGGCACGCTTGGCCGCGCCGTCGGACGGGACGCTTCGGCGTCTGCGTGCGGCGCGAACGCCCGCGTTCCTGGTTCGGCCTCGGCCAACTCCGTCAACATATGCGCGCCCGCCTCGACAGCTAAGTCTTCAGCGTGAGCAGAACGCTCGGCCGATTGCATGGCGCCAGCATCGGCGGAAACGACCGCAGGCGCGTCAGCTGGGCGAGGTGCGGGCGCCAGAGCCATCTCGTCGGCCAGATGGTCTATCGCGTTGAATACGCGACCGCATTTGCCACAGCGTACCTCCCCCGCGCGCGCCTTCAACTGCCCCACATGCACGCGGAAATGGGTATTGCAGGTCGGGCAATGGGTGATCAATGTTGCCGGCCCTGATGCACCTGCGCGTTTTCAAGCGATCGCTCGCCCTCGAGCAGCGCCCAGCCTTCGTCGCGCGCACAGATATGCATCGCAAACCAAGGCGCGTAGGCGAGCATCACTTCCTGCGCCTGCTCCTCGAGTATGCCCGAGAGGGCGATGCGCCCCCCCGCAATCGTGTGCGCCGCAAGCAAAGGCGCGAGCAACTTCAGCGGATTGGCGAGGATATTGGCGAGCACGAGATCGGCCTGAAAATCGGCAGTGGTTTCGGTACTGACAAAACGGGCGTCGACGCGATTGCGCGCGGCATTCGCGCGCGCCGCCACCAACGCCAACGGATCGACGTCCACGCCCAGAGCTTCATGCGCGCCCAGGCGCAACGCGGCTATGGCTAATATACCCGATCCGCAGCCGTAGTCCAGAACGCGCTCGCCGCCGCGGATCATTCGCTCGAGCCACTCAAGACACAATCGCGTAGTTGGATGCGTGCCTGTGCCGAAGGCCAGACCGGGATCGAGCACGAGGTTGACCGCTTCGGGTTCGGGCGCCACCGCCCAAGACGGCACAATCCAGAGTTTATCCGAGATGCGGACCGGTTCGAACTGCGACTGACTAAGCCGCACCCAGTCCTGTTCTTCCACCGACTCGACGCGGTACTCAGGCAGCGGCGTCAGTCCTATTCGTGCGCACGCCGTGGCAAGCAGTTGCGCCGGATCCAGATCGCGCGCGCAAAGTGCCGTGATCAAGCTTTGCGGCCAGGCGCCCTTGACCGGCATCCCCGGTTCGCCATACAGCGCCGATTCCTGCGCCGTGCCGGCTCTAGCATCTTCGACGCTGACCGAGAGGGCGCCAAGCTGCAACAGAACGTCGCTCAACGCATCGGCAGCGCGCGCGTCGGTACGGACTATGAGCGCTACCCAGGCCAGGGGGTCAGGCCTTATCGAGCTTTTGCTGCGCGAGCTTTTGCTCGAGATAATGGATACTGGCGCCCCCCTTGACGAAGCGCTCGTCGAGCAGCAGCAGCTGGTGCAGCGGAATGTTGGTCTTTATGCCTTGCACCGCCATTTCGGATAACGCGATTCGCATGCGGTGCAGTGCCTGCTCGCGCGTCCCGCCGTAGGCAATGACTTTTCCGATCAGGGAATCGTAATGCGGCGGTACGACATAGTTTTGATAGATGTGCGAATCGACGCGGATGCCGGGTCCGCCGGGCGGATGGTAAGAGGTGATGCGGCCGGGGGAGGGTGCAAAAGTGAACGGATCCTCCGCGTTGATGCGGCACTCGATGGCGTGCCCGCGCAACGTCACGTCACGCTGGCGCAGGCGCAGCTTCTCGCCCGCAGCGACACGTATCTGTTCCTGCACTATATCCACGCCAGTGATCATCTCGGTCACCGGGTGCTCGACCTGTACCCTCGTATTCATCTCGATGAAGAAGAACTCACCGCCCTCATACAGGAATTCGAAGGTACCGACGCCGCGATAGCCTATCTTGCGGCAGGCCTCGGCGCAGCGCTCGCCCATGCGAATGCGTTGGCGTTCCGTTATGCCCGGCGCCGGCGCTTCCTCGATGATCTTTTGGTGCCGACGCTGCATCGAGCAGTCGCGCTCGCCCAGATAGATTGCATTCTTGTATTCATCCGCGAGTACCTGGATTTCTATATGCCGCGGATTTTCCAGATATTTCTCCAGGTAGACCTCCGGATTGCCGAAAGCGGCCTGCGCTTCCTGATGCGTGAGGTTCACCGCCGCGAGCAGGGCTGCTTCCGTATGTACCACGCGCATACCGCGCCCGCCGCCGCCGCCCGAGGCCTTGATGATCACCGGATAGCCGACCTTGCGCGCGATCTTGATGATTTCTTCGTTCTGCTCGGGCAACGCCCCATCGGAGCCGGGCACACAAGGTATGCCCGCACTGGTCATTGTCACCTTGGCGCTGATTTTGTCGCCCATCAGCCGTATGGTTTCCGGGCGCGGACCGATGAAGACGAAGCCGCTCTTCTCCACGCGCTCGGCGAAGTCGGCGTTTTCCGAAAGAAAGCCGTAACCCGGATGGATGGCCTCGGAATCGGTCACTTCGGCCGCACTGATAATGGCCGGGATGTTGAGATAGCTCGCCGAGGACTGCGCCGGGCCGATGCATACCGACTCGTCGGCGAGTTTGACGTACTTAGCCTCGCTGTCCGCCTCGGAATGGACCATAACAGTCTTGATGCCGAGCTCGCGGCAGGCACGCTGGATGCGCAGGGCGATTTCGCCGCGGTTGGCGATGAGGACTTTCTTAAACATCGACGGGATCCAATTCCATGGGCGTATCGGCGATGACCCTAGCATGCATCTGGCGTTGGAAGACGCTTGAGCGCGCGTCCTGGCCCGGAATTCGCGGGTTCCCGCTCAATCGACCTTCCCTCCGCCTCAAACAATGATCGCCAGCGGCTCGCCATATTCGACCGGCTGGCCGTTCTCCACCAGTATCGCCTTGACGACGCCATCCTTATCGCACTCGATTTCGTTCAAAAGCTTCATCGCCTCGATGATGCAAATGGTATCCCCCGACTTGACCGTATCCCCCACTTCGACAAAGGGCTTGGCGCCCGGTGAAGGCGAGCGATAGAACGTGCCTACCATGGGTGACTTGACCACGTGCCCAGGGACCTCTGCGGGAGCTGTTGCCGAGTCCTCTGGCGCAGGTGCGGCTACAGGCGCGGGCAGCGGGGAAGGAATCGACTGGGCGACAGCGGGTGCGCCGCTTTTGACAATTTTGACCTTTTCCTCGCCCTCGGTGACCTCCAGTTCGGAGATGCCCGATTCCTGTACCAGATCGATAAGTTTCTTAAGTTTGCGCAAATCCATGGCTGTGTCTCCTCACCGCGAAGTTGATTCCCGACGCGGGGCAGAATCCGCTAATGCCGGGCCTGCTGCAGAATGAACTGCAGCGCCAACTCGTAGCCGCGAGCGCCCAGTCCGCAAATCGTTCCGGTCGCCAAATCGGAGAAATAGGAATGGCGGCGAAACGGATCGCGGGCGTGGATATTGGATACGTGAACTTCAATGAATGGGATCGCCACCGCCGCCATTGCGTCGCGCAGTGCTATGCTGGTGTGGCTGAAGCCTGCGGGATTGATGATGATGCCGACAGTTCGGTCCTCCTTTGCCTGTTGTACCCGGTCTATGAGCGCACCCTCGTGGTTGCTCTGAAAGCAACTAACCTTTGCACCCGCCGCCTTACCTTGCGCGACTAGCCGGCGGTTAATAGCGGCCAGGGTGTCGCGTCCATAGACTTGCGGCTCGCGCGTACCCAACAGATTCAAGTTGGGGCCATGCAAAACAAGAATATTCCTCGGGCGCTGCTTGGTGGGTGATGGCGCCTTGATCACTGCAGCGCCGAACGCTCTTTTTTTGGCATATATGCGAGTTTGCCGCAAATAGACGCCAGTTGTCCAGTTTTTCGAAGAAGTTGCCCGTAAATCGTCGTAGGAGAAACCTCAGAGCAGTGGCGCCAACGCCGCGTCCAACGCGCCCTCGGTCAGCGCACCAGCATGTGTGTACGCCACCTTGCCGGAGCGATCCAATACGACTGTATAGGGCAACACCCCAGCGCGGTTGCCCAGCTTGTTGGTCAGGTCTAAAGCCTCCATACTGCCGATCAGCAACGCGTAATTCATACTCAGTGCGGCGGCAAATTCTTCTATTTTAGCTGCACTATCGATACCGATGCCTACCAGTTTGACAGCTTTCGCCGCATATTTCTTCTCCGCATTCATCAATACCGGAATTTCTTCCCGGCAGGGTGCGCACCAAGTCGCCCAGAAGTTCACCACCAGTACCTTGCCTTTCCATTGTGCAAGCGTCTGCGGCTTCCCGCCTATATCGACGAACGGCGTCAGGATCAGCGCCTGGGCCGCCCGGTCAAGCAATGCGGATTTCGGTTTCACCCAATCGGAAAGGTATCCCGCCACGCCCGCGATGGCTGCTACCAGCAAGAACAACCCAGCCCGGCATCGCTTATCCACTGCGCGCAACCAGGGTTCTGACCGCTTCCAGGCCGGCGCGCTCGAGCGGCCGGCCCAAAGTGGAAGTCTTTACGCTGCGATGCTCGTCCTCGGGCCAGTAGACACAGACCCGGACCGGTGTGCCCTGCCAGTCCAAGGACAGAACGCTTACCACCCTGGTTTGATTCCCGCTGTAATGGCGTGACTCCGAGCTCTGATAGGGGATGTTGCGGTTTAGCAGGAAGATCTCCAACTCTTTGCCGCTATCTGCGAATACCTGAAGGTCGATGTCGGCATAGCGGCCCGCTGTGCCCCTCAACACCGGGCCCGTGAGGTATGGCTTGAATTCGGCCAGTTGCTCCATCGCCGCCAGCGCCTGGCTGCGCAGGAAGCTCAGTCGCTCGCGCTGCTCCTCGCCCTGGTACAGCGACTGGTACAGGCGCAGCTCGGCTTCGATCTCCTCGTTGTTGGGCAGGAACTGGGTATCCGCCAGGCCGAGCTGGCGCGCCGCTTTGCGTTTAGCCGTGGCAAAATCCTCGATGCCGTCCTCGGCCATCATGCGCGCCGCAATCGCAGCTATCCGGGTGCGCATGTGTTGTTGTTTGGATTTTAGTTCCTTGCGCATGACAGCACTCCACGCATATACGGCCAATAATCATAGCGCAGCGGGACGCTAATCGAAATACGGTACACTTCGATGCACTTGCAGTTCGTCGCCGCAGGCCGAAAAATCCGCCGTTGCCTCGCATGAACCGGATGAGAGCCTGCTGGAATGAACGAACGCCTCAAACAGCAATATTTTTTTCCATGCACATACACATACTCGGAATTTGCGGCACCTTCATGGGTGGCATCGCCGCCATCGCGAGGCAAGCAGGCCACAAGGTCACGGGCTGCGATGCCAATGTATATCCACCCATGAGCGATCAGCTTGCGGCCCAGGAAATAGAACTGATTGAAGGCTACGGCGTAGAACAAGTCAGTCTAAAGCCGGACCTGTGGGTGGTCGGTAATGTCGTGACTCGCGGTATGCCGCTGATGGAGGAAATTCTCGACCGCTCAGAGCCATACGTGTCCGGTCCGCAGTGGCTCGCAGACAATATACTGCGATATAAGTGGGTGCTCGCTGTCGCAGGGACCCATGGCAAGACAAGCGTTTCTTCCATGCTCGCCTGGATCCTCGAAGAGGCCGGATATCACCCCGGATTCCTGATAGGTGGCGTACCGCGGAATTTCGGCATTTCGGCCAGATTGACCGATTCCCGATTTTTTGTGATCGAAGCGGACGAATACGACACGGCCTTTTTTGACAAACGCTCCAAATTCCTGCATTACCGCGCAAAAACTGCGATTTTGAATAACATAGAGTTCGATCATGCAGACATTTTCGCTGATCTTGCTGCTATCGAACGGCAATTTCACCACTTCGTTCGGATTCTTCCGCGATGCGGCCGCATTCTGGTCAACGCCACTGATCCAGTCCTTGCCCGGGTATTGGACCAAGGCTGCTGGACTCCAGTGGAACGCTTTGGCGCGAGCGGCCTATGGCAGGCCGGCACTTTGGACCTCGATGGCTTCGATGTCAGCCTCGAGGGCCAAAGGCAAGGCAGGGTTCGTTGGGAACTGCTGGGTGAGCATAATCGGGCCAACGCCTTGGCTGCGATTGCCGCCGCGCGCCATGCGGGCGTGGCTCCGGCCGCCGCGTGCGAGGCGCTTGGCCGTTTCGCCAACGTCAAGCGTCGCATGGAAGTGCGTGGAACGGTAGGGGGAGTGACTGTATATGATGACTTTGCCCACCACCCTACGGCGATCGCCACCACGCTGGGCGGGCTTAGGCGCAAGGTTGGCAAGGCGCGCATCCTGGCCGTACTCGAGCCGCGTTCGAATACCATGAAGCTCGGCGTCATGAAAGACGCGCTCGCTGCGAGCCTCGCCGACGCCGACCTGGTGTATTGCTACAGCGCCAGCCTTGGCTGGAATCCGGCTGATGCGCTGGCTGCGCTGGGCGCGAGAGCGATCTGCCATGACGATCTCGAGGCGCTGACTTCGGCCATCGCTGCCGCGGCCAGACCCGGGGATCACGTGCTAATCATGTCCAACGGCGGCTTCGGCGGCATCCACCAGAAATTGCTGACGCGGCTGAACGCAGGTGTTCCATGCTGATCTACGTACACGGCTTCAACAGTTCGCCGGCATCGCACAAAGCCCAGTTGCTCAAACGCATCATGCAGGAGCGCGGCTTGGGCGAGCGCTACTGTTGTCCCGAACTGCCACACCTTCCAGGACGTGCGATTACCGTCATAGAGGCCGAAATTGCCAGATTTCCGCGCGCCTGCGTGACCCTCGTAGGCAGTTCGCTCGGCGGCTATTACGCCACTTACCTCGCCGAGCGTCATGACCTTCGCGCAGTCTTGATCAATCCCGCCGTGTGTCCGCACCTCGGCTTGCGCGCCTACCTCGGCGTGCAGCGCAACCTCTTTACCCGACGGCAATACGAATTCACCGAAGATCACCTGCGCGAACTGGAACTACTTCATCGGCCCACGATTCATCCGCGGCGCTACCTGCTGCTGGTCGAAACCGGCGACGAAGTGCTCGATTACCGCGAGGCGGTAGAGAAATACAAAGGGGCGCATCAGCTTGTCGTACAAGGCGGCGACCACAGCCTGATGAGCTTCCCCGAGCACGTTCCGCTGATTCTGGAATTCGCAGGAATGGCATCCGCAACAGTTCGGCCGCGACAAGCTTAAGCGCGACTCGCGCCGAGCGGCCCCCACGCGCATGCGGCGAGAGTGTTGCTGATCGCACCCCGGGAAATCTGGCGCCGAATCGCCTGGGTGGCAATCGGCGGGTGGAGTATAATCCGGCGCCGCTGCGTTGAGGCGGACGCAGAACCCCCGCGAGATAAACCTCCCTTGCTTCGGCCTTGATCCCATGAACGTGCTGTACGAAGAGACCGGCTCATTCAAAGTCGGCGCCGTGCTAGCCGAAAGCGATACGTCGCTCCAGGTGGAAGCCGTGCACGGCAAGAGGAGCAAGATCAAGGCTTCGAGCGTATTGCTTCGATTCAAGGAGCCGCCGCTTGCCGAGCTCATGGGCAAGGCGGAAGCGCTCGCCAGGGAGATCGACACCGAGTTCCTGTGGCAATGCTGCGGCGACGCGGAGTTCGGTTTCACCGACCTCGCGCGCGAGTATTGCGGTCACGCGCCCAGTGCGCTGGAGGCCGCGAGCATCCTGATCAAACTGCAATCGGCTCCGATTTACTTCTACCGCAAGGGCAAAGGTCGTTTTCGTGCGGCGCCGGCGGATACACTCAAAGCGGCGCTGGCGAGCGTGGAGAAAAAGCGGGCGCAGGAGGAGCAGGTACGCGCCTGGGCGCAGGAACTGCAGCAGGGCGTCCTGCCTGAGGCGCTGCGCGCGGTATTGCCGCAACTCCTATATCGGCCTGACCGCAATCGCATAGAGACCAAGGCAATGGAGCTTGCGTGCGAGGAAAGCGGTCTGTCGCCGGCGAAGCTCGTCGAGCGCTGCGGCGCTCTGCGTTCCAGCCACGATTTCCACGTAGGTGCTTTTCTGTTCGAGTACTCAACCGGCGAACGCGCGCTGCCCGAAGGCGGCGTAACAGACGATCCGCCGGACCTGCCGCTTGCCGCGGTTACGGCGTTCAGCCTGGATGACGCGAGCACCACCGAAATCGATGACGCGTTTTCGCTGACGCGGCTTGCCAACGGCCGCTATCGCGTCGGCATCCATATAGCGGCGCCTGCACTGGGCTTCGCGCCAGGGTCCGCGCTGGACAGGCTGGCGCGCGCGCGCCTTTCCACAGCCTATATCCCGGGAATGAAGATCACGATGCTGCCCCCCGACGTGATCGAGCGCTATAGCCTTGCCGAGGGGCGCGCCTGCCCTGCGGTGTCGCTGTATCTGGACATCAATCCGCTGTCGCACATGGTCGAAGGGCAGGAAACCCGCGTCGAGCGCGTAAACATAGCCGCCAACTTGCGCCATCATCAAGTGGAGGCGCTCGACGCTGCGTTTCTCGCCGGGGAAGAACGCGGCGAGCTGCCGTTCGAGGCCGAGCTGTTCTTTCTTTGGCGGCTGGCGCTGGAATTGGAGGCGGTACGAGGCAAGCCCGCGGCTCACCAAGATCGCATCGATTACAGTTTCTATGTCGAAAATGAGCGCGTGCGCATCGTCGAGCGCAAGCGCGGTGCGCCGCTCGACAAGCTGGTAGCGGAGCTGATGATCAGCGCCAACAACAATTGGGGCAAGCTGCTCGCCGACCGCGGCGTGCCCGCCATCTATCGGGCGCAATCCAACGGCAAGGTGCGCATGACCACGGTTGCCTCGGCGCACCAAGGCCTGGGCGTGTCGCACTACATTTGGGCAAGCTCACCGCTACGCCGCTACATCGATCTGCTCAACCAATGGCAACTGCTCGCCTGCCTCAATGGCACGTCGCCGCCGTTTTCAAAGAACTCTGCAGATTTGCAGGCCGCGATGCGCGAATTCGAATTAGCTTACGCGGCGTACGACCAGTTCCAAAGCAAAATGGAACATTACTGGTGCCTGCGCTGGCTGTTGCAGGAACAGATTACGCTATCGACCGCACAAGTACTGCGCGATAATCTGGTCAAATTCGAGGGCATCCCGCTATATGTGCGTGTTCCGTCACTGCCGGATTTGGAGATTGGAACCCGGGTGCTGCTTGAAATCGAGGGGATAGATCTGATTGATAATGCGGTCAAAGCGCGCTACAAGGCGCCGGTCGAGCGCCAGGCGTGAATCGGCGAGGGTGTTGCGCGAACGAAGAGGAGTCGAAGCTCTGCGCTGGGCCGTCCCGATTGGGTAGTCCCGTCACCGGGCTAAGATCGCCCGAACGACGCCGAGCGAAAGTTAAGATGAATTCTCAGAAATAGCATAGAATTTCTTGATTACAAGAGCATTTGAGGTCTGATTGCAGAGCGCCTACACGCTTGGCTCCTCACGCATGCGCTGGCCCGAATTCATGGCCGGGATGGATCCTTCGTCGCGTAGTTTCACCCTTGCGCTCGGGCTATCCATCTTGTTGCACGCGCTAGCGCTATCGATCCACTTCAAGCTGCCCGAGATCATCCGCGATAAATACGCTTCGCCACCGCTAGAGGTGGTGCTCGTCAACAGCAAGACCAAGGCGCGCCCGGCCAAAGCCAACCTACTCGCGCAAGCGAACCTAGACGGCGGTGGCAATACGGACGAAAACCGCCGCGCCAAGACGCCGCTACCCGTTCTGAAAGCGGCGGAGCAGGGCACCGACGCCAAACGCGCCGCCCGCCGCGTGCAGGAACTGGAGTCGCAGCAAGTGAAGATGATGACCCAGCTGCAGGCGCGCAAAGCCGTCGCAGCCCTCGAACAACCCAAATCTGCGCCCGCCATTGATGCGTCGCCGCCCCAGGTATCGGGGCGGGATCTGGCGTCCAGCGCACTCGCAATTGCGCGCCTGGAGGCGCAGATCTCGCGCCAGATCGAAGAGTATCAAAAACGCCCGATCAGGAAATTCGTCGGTTCCAACGCGCAGGAGTATCGCTTCGCACAGTACGTCGAGGACTGGCGCCTCAAAGTCGAGCGCATCGGCAACCTGAATTATCCGGACAGTGCACGCGGGCGCTTGTATGGCAGTCTGGTGCTGGTGGTTTCGATCAAGACCGACGGCAGTCTCGACGGCGTCGAGGTGATACGTTCTTCCGGACACCAGATCCTCGACCGCGCCGCCGAGCGCATCGTAAAAATGGCCTCGCCCTTCGGCAGCTTTCCCGCCAACATCAAGCGCGACACCGACATTCTTGTCATTACCCGGACCTGGACGTTTGCGCCCGGCGACAAATTGTTCGGAGAGTGATTCTGCGCATGCCAGACCGATACGCCGTAATCGGCAATCCCGTTGCTCACAGCAAATCACCGCAGATCCACGCCGAGTTTGCGCGTCAGACCAAGCAGGACCTGAGCTATGAGCGCCGGCTCGCGCCCGTCGATGCGTTCGTGGCGAGCGCCAGCGCGTTTCGTGCCGGCGGCGGACGCGGCCTCAACGTCACGTTGCCATTCAAGGGCGAGGCCTTTCGCTATGCCACCGCGTGCTCGGAGCGCGCGCGCGCGGCACAGGCCGTGAACACGCTAAGATTCGACGGCGATGCGATCTTCGGCGACAACACTGACGGCGCGGGACTCGTGAACGACATCATGCGTAATCTCGGCCACGCCATCGCCGGCCGGCGCGTGCTGTTGCTGGGAGCCGGCGGCGCCGCGCGCGGCGTGCTCGGGCCCCTGCTCGAGCTGCAGCCGGCACGGCTCACGCTCGCCAATCGCACCCCGGAGAAGGCGCAACTGCTGGCGCAAGGCTTACGCGGCGCTATCGAAGGCGGCAGCTATGCGGCGCTTGCCGGCCGCGCGTTCGACATCGTCATCAACGCCACGTCGGCGAGCATTAGCGGCGCGCTGCCGCCCCTGCCACAAGGCGTGTTCGCGCCCGGTGCACTCGCATACGACATGATGTACGGCAAAGGCGATACGCCCTTTCTCGCCTTTGCGCGCGGCGAGGGCGCGGCTACTCTTGCCGACGGCTTAGGCATGTTGGTGGAGCAGGCAGCGGAGTCGTTCTTCATCTGGCGCGGTTTGCGTCCCGACACCGCGCCGGTATTGAAACTGCTCCGCTAGGCTGGAATGTTCAGGGCAATCAAACGCGCTTTGGTGTGGTTGTGGAAGGCGCTCTGCTACACGCTTGGCCTGCTGTTCCTTGCGCTCTTGCTGTATCAAGGCTGGTTTGCAGCGCACATCTGGTATTGGATCCAACACAATCCGCAAAGCACCAGCATCATGCAGGCGCGCCTGGAACGCCTGCGGGAAAAAGACCCGAAGGCGCATCTGAAGCAGCAGTGGACGAGCTATGGACGCATCGCCGACGATTTGAAGCGCGCGGTAATCGTGGCCGAGGACGCCAAGTTTTCCGAACACGACGGATTCGATTGGGACGGTATACAAAAAGCCATGGAGAAGAACCAGAAGAAGGGAAAAGTGGTCGCTGGCGGTTCCACCATCAGCCAGCAGCTAGCCAAGAACCTGTTCCTGTCCGGCGAACGCAGTCTCTGGCGCAAAGGCCAGGAAGCCGTCATCACCTGGATGATCGAGATGCTCATGGACAAGGAGCGCATTCTGGAAATCTATTTGAATGTGGCCGAGTGGGGCAGCGGTGTATTCGGCGCAGAAGCGGCTGCGCGCCATTATTACAACGTCAGCGCCGCCAGCTTGAGCGGCGAGCAGGCCGCGCGGCTGGCGGCGATGTTGCCGCGGCCCCTTTACTACGAGCGCAATCGACAGTCCGCATACCTGCAGCGCCACAGCGAGACCATACGCGCGCGCATGCTTTCGGCCCAGCTGCCCTGAGCTCAGGTTCGAGCTAGAGCGGCGCGCCGGCCACGGCGCACGTCGATGCCGTGAAGGATCAGCAGCCCGAGCACGAAGAAGACGCCGGTGACGAGCATGGCGAGGCGGTGGTTGCCCCGCGACACCCAGCTCACCACGCCGTAGGTGATGGGGCCCAGGATAGAAGACAGGTTCGTCGCCAGGCCCCACAACCCAAAGAACTCCGCGCGCCTTGCCTTGGGACTCAGGTAGCCCACCAGGGCGCGGCCGGCTGACTGAGAAGCGCCCAAACACAAGCCTGCCAGGTTGGCAGCGAGCCAGAAGAGCACTCGCGTGTCGGCCGCCCAAGCAATCAGCACGGTCGCGATCCAGCCGCAAAGCGTAAGCGCGATGGTCGGCGCGTGACCTATGCGATCCTGCACGTTGCCGAGAAAGAACGCGCCGAGCGCCGCAGTCACGTTCACCACCAACACCAGGATAAGCGTGTCAGTCGTGCTAAACCCCATTGCCTGATCGGCGTAGATCGCAGCCAGGGTGATCACCGTCTGCACACCCGCCTGATAGAACACGATGCATACGAGAAAGCGACGCAGATCCTGATAGCGCGCCGCGTGGCGCAACGTCTCGGCCAGGCGCGCAAATGCCGAGGCGACGAGCGATGCGTCGCTCGGCTGCGGCTGCGGCAGCGCGCGCTCGCGCAGGATAAGGAAGGTAGGCAGGCTCGCCAACGCGAATAGCGCTGCCGTGATTAGCATGGTCACTGGCACGAACTGCGCCGCAGCGTGGCCGGCGGCCTGCGCCCAGGTCACGTAAGCGAGACATGCGCCCAGTGTTACCAGGCCGCCGACATAGCCCAGGCTCCAGCCCCAGCCCGACACTTTGCCCAAGTTCCTGCCGCGCGCCAACTCCGGCAGGAACGCCGCGACGAGGTCGCAGCCGGTGCCAAAGAAGAAATTCGACAGCACAACGCAGGCGACCGAAATGGCCACGCTGCCAGGACCAACGAAGGCGAGGGCCGCAGTACTGAGCACGCAGCCGACAGTGGTCAGGAACAGCAGCCGCTTCTTGCTCGCGCGCAGGTCGGCGTAGGCACCGATCAGCGGAGCGGTGACGAGCACCAGCGCGTAGGAGACAGACAGGGTAGCGGTCCAGGCGAAGGTCGCCCAAGGCGCATTGCCCGCCACTACCGCGACGAAATAGGCATTGAAAATCGCGGTAAGTACCACCGTGGTGTAGCCGGAGTTGGCAAAATCGTACATTGCCCATGCCCAGATTTCGACTGGGCGGGCATCCTGCTCAAGTCCGCTTGGCGCCGTCACTTCGGCCAACTGCTCAGAAAAGGGGATTCGATGCCGGGATCATAACCCTGCTGCTAGAATTGGCATGGCGCGCGCATCGCGCGCGCATTCCTCTCGTCACTGCAAAGGAGTCCGCCATCATGCTCAAGGAATTCAAGGAATTTGCCATGAAAGGCAATGTGATCGACCTTGCGGTAGGCGTGATCATCGGCGCAGCCTTCGGCAAGATCGTCGATTCGGTGGTGAACGACCTGGTCATGCCGGTGGTTGGGCGCGGCTTGGGCGGGCTCGATTTCACCAACTACTTCTTCGCGCTCAAGGATATTCCCACAGGTACGCCGGTGACGCTCGACGCCGTGAAAAAGGCAGGCGTGCCGGTGTTCGCGTATGGGAACTTCCTCACCATCTCGATCAATTTTCTCATCCTCGCCTTCATCATCTTCGTGCTGGTGCGCTGGATCAACAAACTGAAGCGTGCCGAAACGCCGCCGCCACCTGCGCCAGCCGAAGCGCCGGAGGAAGTGAAGCTGCTGCGCGAAATCCGCGACAACCTCAAAGCACGCTGACAGGCCGTGCCACAATTGGCGAAACGCCGCCCGGCATCGGAGGAGCATGCCTCTGCTCCGGCTGCTGGGTGCGCGGGCGCCGCGCTGCCCCTATTTGCCCATGCTCGCGAATACCGCCTCGGCAGCGCTGATGGTGGCGGCGATATCCTCTGCGGCGTGCGCCGCCGACACAAATCCTGCCTCGTAGGCGGACGGCGCGAAGTGCACGCCGCGGTCGAGCATCGCGTGGAAGAAACGGTTGAACAGCTCTTTATCGCACTGCATGACTTCGGCGAAGCTCTGCGGTGCGCTCGCGCGGAAATAAATGCCGAACATGCCACCGACCGCCTGCGCCGAAAATATGACGCCATGCTTTTTCGCGGCTGCGGCGAGACCTTCCGTCAACGCACTTGTGCTAGCGCTCACTTTCTCGTAGAACCCTGGCACCTGGACCAGTTTCAGCGTGGCTAGGCCAGCAGCGACCGCCACCGGATTGCCCGAGAGCGTCCCTGCCTGATACACCGGACCAAGCGGTGCGATTTTCTGCATGATGTCGCGCCGTCCGCCGAAAGCGCCAACCGGCATGCCGCCGCCGATCACCTTGCCGAGCGTGGTGAGATCGGGCTCGATAGCGTAGCGCCCCTGGGCGCCGGTCAAACCGACACGAAAGCCCGTCATCACTTCGTCCACGATCAGCACCGCCCCGTATTTCGTGCACAGCTCGCGCATCGCGCGCAGGAACTCGGGTTTGGGCAGGACCATGTTCATATTGCCTGCCACCGGCTCGACGATCACCGCGGCGATCTCCTTGCCGCACTCGGCGAAGGTGTGCTCGAGCTGCCCGGCGTCGTTGTAATCGAGCACCAGCGTGTGCGCGGCGAGCTCGGGTGGAACACCCGCGGAGCTCGGCTGGCCGAAAGTCAGTGCGCCGGAACCGGCCTTTACCAGCAGGCTGTCGCCGTGGCCGTGATAGCAGCCCTCGAATTTGATCACGCGGCTGCGGCCGGTATAGCCGCGCGCGAGGCGCAGTGCGGTCATGGTGGCCTCGGTGCCGGAACTGACCAGACGCACGAGTTCCATGCTGGGCACGAGTTTGCACAATAGCTCAGCCATTTCGATTTCGGCTTCAGTCGGCGCGCCGAAAGACAGGCCCTTGGCAGCCGCAGCGCACAAAGCCGCCACGACCTCTGGATGGGCGTGGCCCACCACCATCGCGCCCCAGGAACCGATGTAGTCTATATACCGTCGGCCTTCGCCGTCCCACATGTAGGCGCCCGCGCCGCGCGCAATGAACCGCGGCGCGCCGCCCACGGCGCGAAACGCGCGCACCGGAGAATTGACGCCGGCGGGAATGAACTGCTGGGCCTTGGCAAACAGAGTTTCGTTGCTCATTGGTGGATCCGCTGTTGTTGATAAAGTTGGGTAAAACCGCAAGCGCAGGCGGCAATGTCGCCAGCCTCGAACAATGCGCCGATCACGGCTGCAGCGTCCGCGCCGGCGGCGAACACCTGGGACGCATTTTGCAGTGTAATACCGCCGATTGCGACCAACGGCAAGTGTATGCTTTTGCGCGCTTCGGTGAAAAGGGCGAGCGGTGCGCGCACGGCGGCGGGCTTGGTGCCGGAGCCAAACACACTGCCGAAAGCGAGATAATCGACGCCTGCCTTGGCCGCAGCCTGCGCGAGTTCAATGCGGTCATAGCATGAGGCACCGAGCAGCCTGCCTTGCCTCAAGCGCTGGCGCGCAGCGACCAGATCGCCGTCATCCGCACCCAGATGTACGCCGTCGGCGTCGAGCGCCAGCGCCAGGTCGTCGTTGACGATTAAGGGCGCTCCGGCAGCGCGGCATAGCGCTGCGAGTGCGCGCCCCTGCTCATGCCGCAACGCTGCATTTCCAGTCTTGCTGCGGTATTGCACCACCGAGGCGCCGCCCGCGAGCGCCTGACGGACTTTGTCCACGAGAATCTCGGTGCAAGGCTCCTCAGACGTGATGGCGTAAAGGCCCGCGATTCTCCCGCCCACGCTCTACTCCTCGTCCTGGTTTTCAGATTCATCGATTTCGCGCGCCCAGAAGAACCGGTCTGGAATATGCTGCCCCATGCCCGGGCGAAACCCCGCGTTGAGCGCCTGCCAGGTGTACTCCTGCGCCTCGCGCACCGCGTCGGGAATGTCGAGCCCGTTGGCGAGCGTGGCGGCGATGGCGGAAGCCAGGGTGCAACCGGAGCCATGATAGCTGCCGGGCAAGCGCTGCCAGCTGTCTGTGCGGATGACGCCCTGCTGGCCGTAAAGCGTGTTAGCCACCTGCGGCGTGTTTTCATGCGTGCCGGTGATGAGCACGTATTCGCAGCCCATGTCCAGGATGCGTTTGGCGCATTCGTCCAAGGACATCTCCTCGTCGCTGCCATCGTCGGCCAAGCGCCGCGCTTCGAGGCTATTGGGCGTGATGATGGTGGTCTGCGGGATCAGCATCTCGCGCATGGCTGCGATCATGTCCTCGGTTGCCATTTCGTCGCCGCGACCGGAGGCGAGCACCGGGTCGAAAACAAGAGGCACGTCAGGATAGTCCGACACCACCTCGGCAATCGCGGCACAGTTCTCGACGCTGCCCAGCAGCCCGATCTTGAAGGCGGCTACTGGCATGTCCTCTAGAAGAACGCGTGCCTGATCCATAACCCAATCGGCGTCGATCGCCAACACGCCCTCGACGCCCGCCGTGTCCTGCACCGTGACCGCGGTGATCACGCTGAGAGCGTGACAGCCCATGCTCGATAACGTGAGCAAGTCAGCCTGGATGCCGGCGCCCCCGGTGGGATCGGTGGCGGCAAAACTGAGGACGATAGGTGGCATGGAGGCGGGCATGGGAGGGCGCCATGCTGGAACAAGACATGGCAACAAGGTAAGATGCGGCGCTATTTTAGCCCAAACCAGGCGCGACGACATGACCGCAAGCCCCGAGTGCAAGACCTGGATGTGTTTGATCTGCGGCTATATTTATGACGAAGCCGCAGGCGCACCGGATGAGGGTATCGCACCGGGCACGCGCTGGGACGATGTCCCCATGAACTGGACCTGCCCCGAATGCGGTGCGCGCAAGGAAGATTTCGAGATGGTAGAAATCTAACTGAGGGGTTAAAATAGTTTCGTGGCGATAGATCTTACCCACCATTTTCTCATCGCGATGCCGAACATGGTGGACCCTTATTTTTCAAAATCCCTCACCTATATCTGTGAACATAACGACCAGGGCGCGCTGGGCGTGGTAGTCAACCGGCCTATCGACCTGAGTCTGCAAGCGCTGTTTGAACGCATAAATCTTGCGTGCGAGGCGGATGAACTGCGCGATATTCCCGTGTATTTTGGCGGGCCAGTACAGACCGACCGCGGGTTCGTGCTACACCAACCGGTAGGCGAATGGCATTCCACGCTGAAGGTGCGCGGCATCCTCGGACTCACCACCTCCAAGGACATACTCGAAGCGGTTGCCACTGGTGCTGGCCCAGCCAAGCTGTTGGTCACCCTCGGCTATTCGGGCTGGGCAGCGGGGCAACTTGAGCACGAACTCGGCCAGAATGCGTGGCTTACGGTAGAAGCGGGCGAACAGATCATTTTCGATTTGCCCGCCGAGGAAAAATTGCCCGCAGCGATGGAACTATTGGGCGTGAATTTCACCAGCCTGTCCGAGGACGCGGGTCATGCGTGAGCAATGCGCGCAAGCCGCTACGCCATGAGCAACATCGACGTCGGCGTGCGCGCTCCGCGGCTATCGGGTGCCAACCATCCTGCGTCCGACGATACCGTGCTTGCGTTCGATTTCGGCGAAAAATTCACCGGTGTCGCCGTCGGCGTTGCGAGCATCGGCATGGCGCATCCTCTGGGGCTGATCTGCGCCCAGAGCAATGCGGCGCGCATGGACGAAATCGCGGCGCTCCTCGGCGAATGGAAACCGAACGCTCTGGTGGTCGGGCTGCCGCTTTCGATGGATGGGGCGGAGCATGAGTTGACGCGGCGCTGTCGGCGTTTTGCGCGCCAGTTGGAAGCCCGTTTCATGCTGCCTGTGAGGCTGGTGGACGAGCGCTTGAGTTCGGCCGCGGCAGAAGAGGTATTACGCACGGTGGGAAAAGGCGGGCGTAAGCACAAGCTCCACACCCACCAGGTGTCAGCACAAATCATTTTACAAAGCTATTTCGATGACCCTAGCTCTTCCCGATCCTGAATCGTTGTGCGCGGAGCTGGTGCGCCAGCTCAAACCGCATGTCAATGCGGAAACCGCGCTGGTCGGCATTCATACCGGGGGCGCGTGGCTGGCGCAGCGGCTGCATGAAGCGCTTGGAATCACGCTACCCATGGGCGTGCTCGATATCTCCTTTTACCGCGACGATTTCGACAAAACCGGACTGCACCCGCAGATCAAGCCTACCCGAATCCCGTTTGACGTCGACGGCCGCCACATCGTGCTCGTCGACGACGTGCTCTACACCGGGCGTACGGTACGCGGCGCGATGAACGAACTGTTCGATTACGGCCGGCCGGCCTCGATCAGCCTGGCAGTCCTGATAGACCGCGGCGGACGCGAATTGCCGGTCGCCGCGCAATACGTTGGCGCCAGGCTGGAGGTGCCGACCAACCTCATGCTGGTGCTCGACCTAAACGAGAACGGCAAACTTAGGCTGAAACTGGATGCATAACCCACAGTTGAATAAGAAAGGCGAGCTGCAGCATCTGCTCTCGCTCGAGGGACTGCCGCGCGAAATACTCACCGATATGCTTGATACCGCCGCCTCTTTCGTTGGCGTCACGGCGCGCGAAGTCAAGAAAGTGCCCCTGTTGCGGGGCAAGTCGGTATTCAACCTGTTCTTCGAGGCATCAACGCGCACCCGCACCACCTTCGAGATAGCGGCGAAACGCCTGTCAGCAGACGTCATCAACCTCAACATCGCTGTGTCTTCCCATACCAAGGGCGAGACGGTGCTCGACACGGTGGACAACCTCTCGGCCATGCATGCCGACATGTTCGTCGTGCGACACGCCCAAAGCGGCGCGCCGTACTTGATCGCAAATCACGTTGCGAGCCATCTGCACGTGATCAACGCCGGCGACGGGCGCCACGCGCACCCGACCCAGGGACTGCTCGACCTCTACACCATCCGCCACTACAAGAAGGACTTCACCCGGCTGTCGGTGGCCATCGTCGGCGACGTGTTGCACTCGCGCGTAGCGCGCTCGTTGATCCACGGGCTCACCCTCATGGGGACCCCGGACCTGCGCGTGATCGGGCCCATGACCCTGATACCCACAGGCGTGGAGAAGCTCGGCGTTCGCGTGTTCCACGACATGGCCGCAGGCCTGCGCGATGTCGACGTGGTGGTGATGCTGCGCCTGCAAAACGAACGCATGCGCGGCGCGCTGCTGTCCTCCGCGCAGGAGTTTTTCAAGTACTACGGCCTGACCCAGGAAAAGCTGGCGCTCGCAAAACCGGACGCCATCGTCATGCACCCTGGGCCGCTGAACCGCGGGGTCGAAATCGATTCCGCGGTCGCCGACGGCCCGCATGCAGTGATACTGTCGCAAGTGACTTTCGGCATCGCCGTCAGAATGGCGGTAATGAGCACACTGGCGGGGAATTAGATGAAAATTCACATCAAGAACGGCCGCCTGATCGACCCGGCAAACAAGATCGATACCCAGGCCGACGTATTTATCACCGCCGGCAAGATAGTCGCCTTGAGCAAGGCACCGGCCGGTTTCGCTCCCAATCGCGTGATAGACGCCGCCGGGCTGGTGGTCTGTCCGGGACTGATCGACCTGTCGGCGCGCCTGCGCGAGCCCGGCTTCGAGTATAAGGCGACCCTCGAATCGGAGATGCTGGCTGCGGTTGCGGGCGGCGTAACCAGTCTCGCTTGTCCACCGGATACCGAGCCGCCGCTGGATGAACCGGGCCTGGTGGAAATGCTGAAGCATCGCGCCAAGACACTTAATCTGGCGCACGTTTATCCGCTCGGCGCGCTTACCTTGGGCCTGGCCGGCACCCAGCTCACGGAAATGGCCGAGCTGCGCGATGCCGGCTGTGTCGGTTTCTCCAATGCCGAGGTGCCGCTACATGACAATCAAGTGCTGTGGCACGCGTTCCAGTACGCCTGCACCTTCGGATTTTGCGTCTGGCTACGCCCGCAAGACGGATATCTTGCCAAGGACGGCGTGGCGCACGACGGCGAAATCGCAACCCGGCTAGGACTGCCCGGCATCCCGCCGTTTGCCGAGACCATTGCGATTGCGCTGATACTCGAGCTGATGCGCGCCACCGGCACACGCGTGCACCTGTGCCGCCTGTCGACGCGCGATGGCGTCGCCATGGTACGTGCGGCCAAGCGCGACGGCTTGCCCCTTACCTGCGATATCGGCATCCACCATGCACATTTGTCTGAAATGGATTTGGGATATTTCGACTCGCACTGCCACCTGCGGCCGCCACTCCGGAGCGCGCGCGACCGTGATGCGCTGCGCGAGGGGCTCAAGGACGGTACCATCGACGCGCTGTGCTCTGACCACGCTCCGGTCGACGAGGATGCGAAACAGCTGCCGTTCGGTGAATCCGAACCCGGCGCCACCGGTCTCGAACTGTTGTTGCCGCTGACATTGAAGTGGGCAACGGAGATGAAAGTGCCGCTGGCGCAGGCGCTCGCGCGCATCACGCATGAGCCGGCGCGCATCCTCGGCTTGGACGCAGGCAATCTGTCCGCGGGTCGTGTCGCCGACATCTGCATCTTCGATGCCGCGCATTACGGCAAGGTGAGTGCCGCCGCCCTCAAGAGCCAGGGCAAGAACACGCCGTTTCTGGGCATCGAGCTACCGGGCCGGGTGTGCTATACGCTGGTGCAGGGTCAGGTTGTCTACGACGCGGGAAACGGCTGACCCGCGCTGAGGGAAACGCTTTCCACGGCTATTCCCATTCGGAATCATTTCGGTTGCGAAAGGAGTAAGGCCGCGGGCTGGAAGTCCGCGGCTTGCACCAGAACGGTTTTGCGGCGCGAACTCAAGCCGCGAGTGATCGTGACCTGGCTCTTTTTCACGCCCAAGCGCTCGGCAATGAATTTGACCAGGCACGCATTCGCCTTTCCGTCCACAGGCGGGGAGGCCAGACGCACCTTGATGCAGTCCCCGTGCAGGCCCGCGACCTCAGTTCGCTTGGCCCCAGGCTGAGCCTGGATCTGCAGGCTCACGCCATCGCGGCCGATCTGGTACCAGCTCAAGACCACGCCGCCACCGAGCGCGCAAGATACTCAAGCGGGATCAGCAGCAGCTGCGCGGTGACCAAAGCGAATAGTGGCGACAGGTCGATGTTGGCGATCGGTGGAACCAGGCGCCGGAACGGGCGCAGAAACGGGGCCGTAAGCGTATTGAACAGCGGCGCAAGCGGCGCATAGGGGCTGACCCAGCTGATTACCACCTGAATCAGAATGACGCCGATCAGCAGATACAGGCTGAAGCGTGCCAATTCGAGCAAGGCCAGACTGACAAAGATGCCCACCACCACAGCGAATCCGCCGTGGAAGCCTCCACCCTTTAGTAGGTACAGCAGCAATAAGAGCAGCAGCTGCAGCAGCCAGGCGAGCAGAAAACTCGCCAAGTCCAGACCGAATACACGCGGAATCACGCGCCGCGCCGGCAAAACCAGCCAGTTGGTCAGCGCCGTGATGAACTGCCCCAGCGGATTGCGAAACGGCGCGCGCAGCAGCTGCAGATAAAAACGCGCGAGCAGCAAGAAAACGAAAAAGCCAAATAGCGTGTCGAGCAGAAAGCGCAGAATTTGCTCCAGCATGGCGTTCACTCCTTGGCGAGGTGCTCGCCGAGTTGGCGGCCGCGGTCTGTTGCCGCGTAGACAGCGCGGATGATCGCTTCCTTGACGTGATCGGCCGTCATGCTCGCGAATGCAGCCTCCGTTGTGCCACCCTTTGACGTAACGCGTTCACGCAATAGCGCGGCTGGATCGGCGCTCGCCGCGGCGAGCTGCGCTGCGCCGGCAAAAGTTTCGAGTGTGAGCTTGCGCGCGATTTCGGCGGGAAGACCGAGTTCTCTTGCCGCTTCTTCCACCGCCTCGATGAAGTAAAACACGTAAGCGGGCCCGCTGCCCGAGACTGCCGTGACCACATCCATCTGCGCTTCGTTGTCGATCCAGACTGTCGAGCCGACTGCGCGCAAGATGATCTGCGCGCAATCTCGGTCGTCCTCGGTCACCGCCCCATTTTCAAGGGCGCACAAGCCGCTGACACCTGCGCCGATCAATGCCGGCATATTGGGCATCGCCCGTATCAGGCGCCGGTGAGACCCGAGCCAGCGCGAAAGGCTGGTGAGCCTAATGCCCGCGGCGATGCTGATCACGAGGTTGGCGTTTGCCGCCAGACCCAAGCCCCGCGCCGCGTCGCGCATCTGCTGCGGTTTTACCGCGAACAGTATGATTTCATCGTCACCTGCCGCGCCAAAGCGCTCGGCGCAGGCAATGCCGTATTTTTGCTGCAGTTTCGCGCGTGCGCCGGCGCAGATCTCGACCGCGCGCAAGTCGGTGTTGGCAAATCCCTTACGCAGCAGCCCGCCTATCAGCGCATCGGCCATGTTGCCGCCACCTATGAAGGTAATCTTCACCGTTTGATCCTTTCACCAAAGATAGCCGTTCCCACGCGCACTATGGTCGCACCCTCCATGACTGCCGCCTCCAGATCGTGCGACATCCCCATGGACAGGGTGTCGAGTTCGAATCCCGCAGCGTTCAATTGATCGAACAGGGAGCGCACCGCGGCGAAGCGGCGGCGCTGTAACGCGACCTCGTCGCTGGGCTCCGGAATGGCCATCAAGCCGCGCAAGCTCAAGCCTGGCAATACGCGCACGGCTTCGGCGAGCCCGCGCAACTCCTGCGGCGCCACGCCGCTCTTGCTCGCCTCGCCGCTCACGTTCACCTGCAGACACACATTGAGCGGGCTCAGCGACTGCGGGCGTGACTGCGCAAGCCGCAGCGCAATCTTTTCGCGCGCAACCGAATGCGCCCAGGCGAAATGCTCGGCGATCAAACGCGTCTTGTTACTCTGAATCGGGCCAATGAAGTGCCAAATGAGCGGCAATGCGGAAAGTTCTGCGATCTTGTCCAGTGCCTCCTGCACGTAGCTTTCGCCGAACTCGCGTTGACCCGCGGCATACGCAACACGCACATGGTCTGCGGCAAAGGTCTTGCTCACCGCGAGCAAGGCAACCGCGTTCGGCGCGCGTGCGGCAGCCATCGCCGCAGCGACAATGCGCGCCCTTACGGCTTGCAAGTTAGTGTCGATTGAGGACATAATTTGACGCGGACGTGAACCAGGGAACCCGACGATCAACTACGCCCGCTCGGTCGGTCGCATTCTCGTCTGGCGCATCGCTCAGCATGGAGCAATTATAAATGGATATTTCTGAACTGCTTGCGTTCGTGGTGAAAAACAAGGCATCCGACCTGCACCTTTCGTCGGGCCTACCTCCCATGATCCGCGTGCATGGCGACATCAAGCGCATCAACCTGCCACCGATGGAGCACAAGGACGTCCACGGCATGATCTATGACATCATGAACGACGGGCAGCGCAAGTTCTACGAGGAAAATCTCGAGTGCGACTTCTCCTTCGCGATTCCGGGCCTGGCGCGCTTTCGCGTCAATGCATTCGTGCAGAACCGCGGCGCCGCCGCGGTGATGCGGACCATTCCGTCCAAGATACTGTCGCTGGCCGATCTCAAGTGCCCGAAGATCTTCGAAGAGATTTCCGATCAGCCGCGCGGCGTCGTTCTGGTGACCGGGCCGACCGGCTCGGGCAAGTCCACCACGCTCGCAGCCATGGTCAATCACAAGAACGAAACCGAAGAGGGCCACATCCTCACCATCGAGGATCCAATCGAGTTCGTGCATGAATCGAAGAAATGTCTGATCAACCAGCGCGAGGTCGGGCCGCACACGCTGTCTTTTAGCAACGCGCTGCGCTCCGCGTTGCGCGAGGACCCGGACGTCATCCTGGTGGGTGAGATGCGCGACCTCGAGACCATCCGCTTGGCGCTGTCCGGCGCGGAGACTGGCCACCTGGTGTTCGGCACCCTGCACACGAGTTCGGCGGCGAAGACCATCGATCGCATAGTCGACGTATTCCCGGCGGCGGAAAAAGAGATGATACGGGCGATGATCTCGGAATCGCTCAAGGCGATCATCTCGCAAACGCTGCTCAAGACCAAAGACGGCTCGGGGCGGGTCGCGGCGCACGAAATCATGATCGGCACACCTGCCATCCGCAACCTCATTCGCGAATCCAAGATCGCGCAAATGTATTCGGCGATCCAGACCGGGCAGCAATTCGGCATGCAAACGCTGGACCAGAACCTTCAGGATCTGGTGAAGAAGAACGTGATCACCATGTCCGAAGCGCGCAGTAAGGCGGCGAATAAGGATAATTTCCAGGGCGGCTAGATCGCGGCCGCGCGCCGCACAGCCAAAGCGCGGCGCCAATGCGGTCAGGGGCGAACCCGGCATGACCAGTCAAAGGTACGATTTCCCGCATTTAATTCGGACAATACTGTTGATGAGGTGAAATATGGATAGCGGTCAATCAACCAAATTCATGTATGACCTGCTGCGACTGATGCTCAGCAAGAAGGGTTCCGATCTGTTCATCACCGCGGACTTTCCGCCGGCGATGAAACTCGACGGCAAGATGACGCCGGTGATGGACCAGAGACTCACCGGCCAGCATACCGCCGATCTGGCGCGCGCGATGATGAATGACAAGCAGGCGGCCGAATTCGAGGCGACCAAGGAGTGCAATTTCGCCATCGCCCCGGCGGGAATCGGCCGCTTCCGCGTAAATTGCTTCGTGCAACAAGGCAAGGTCGGCATGGTCATGCGCACCATCACGACCAGTATCCCCAAGTTCGAGGATCTGGGCCTGCCGTCCGTGCTGAAAGACGTGGTGATGAACAAGCGCGGCCTGGTGATCATGGTGGGCGGAACCGGTTCGGGCAAATCTACCACGCTCGCGGCGATGATCGGCTATCGCAACGAGAATTCTTACGGCCACATCATCACCATCGAGGACCCGGTCGAATATGTCCATCCGCACAAGAACTGCCTCATCACCCAACGCGAAGTGGGGGTGGATACGGCCTCCTGGGAATCGGCGCTGCACAACACGCTGCGACAAGCGCCGGACGTGATCCTGATCGGCGAGATCCGTTCGAAAGAGACCATGGAACATGCGGTCGCCTTCGCCGAAACAGGTCACCTGTGCATGGGCACGCTGCATGCCAACAGCGCCAACCAGGCGCTGGACCGCATCATCAACTTCTTCCCCGAGGAACGCCGGCCGCAATTGTTGATGGACCTGTCGCTGAATCTCAAGGCGCTGGTGTCGCAGCGGCTGATCCCTTTGAAGGAAGGAAAAGGGCGCTGTGCGGCGATAGAAATCATGCTCAACTCGCCGCTGATTGCCGATTTGATATTCAAGGGCGAGGTGCACGAGATCAAGGAAATCATGAAGAAGTCGCGCGAACTGGGCATGCAGACCTTCGACCAGGCCCTATTCGACCTGTACGAGGGTGGCAAGATCAGCTACGAGGATGCCCTGAGAAACGCCGACTCGGTCAACGACCTCCGGCTCAACATCAAGCTGCACGGCAAGGAAGCGAAGAACCGCGACTTCGCCGCGGGCATCGAACACCTCAACATCGTCTAGGAAGCCGTAACAACAGACATTTTGTTACGGCTTAATTAGGGGAGCACGAGGCGATGCGCCCCGAAGGAAGTCCCCTTGGGGGATATCCCCTCGTTTTGTTACTCTAACTAGATGTCGAGCCGCGCGATCAACGCGTTGCTCTCGATGAAGGCGCGTCGCGGCTCGACGTCGTCGCCCATGAGCTTGGAAAAAATCTCGTCGGCGGCGATTCCGTCCTCGATCTGCACGCGCAATAGCCGCCGCTTCGCCGGGTCCATGGTGGTCTCCCAAAGCTGCTCCGGGTTCATCTCGCCCAGACCCTTGTAGCGTTGTAGCGCGGCGTTCTTCTCCACTTCCTGCAGCAGCCAGGACATGACTTCGCCGAAGTCCGCGATCGCCTGCTTCTTCTCGCCGCGCGTAATGATAGCGCCTGGTCCAATCAGGCCCTCGAGCAAGCGGGCCGTGCTGAGCAATTGCTGATAGTCGCCGGAAAGCAGAAAATCCTCGTCGATGACGCATTTTCGGCTGTTTCCATGCACGCTGCGCTCGATGACCAGACGGTGGCGCTCGTGCTTTTCGTCGAAGCGCGGGGCCACGACCATCTCGTGGTCCGCCAATGTGCGTTGCAGTCGCTCGGCACTGCTCTTGGCGGCTTCGGCATCGTGCAATTCGAGTTTCAGGCCGTTTCTCAAAATGGCGATCAGCACGTCGCGATCGATGAGCCGCGCAATCCGGTCGATGACCGCCCGCGCGAGCAAGTACGAACTCGCCAATTGCTGCAGCGCGTCGCCGGCGATGGGCAGGGCGTTCTGCTGCGGCGTCAGCGCGGCACCGACGAGTGCTTGCTTCAGCATGTACTGCGACAATTCGTGCTCGTCCTTGAGGTAACGCTCTTCCTTGCCGATTTTCGCCTTGAATAGCGGCGGCTGGGCAATATAGATATGGCCGCGTTCGACCAAGTCCGGCATCTGCCGATAGAAGAACGTGAGCAGCAAGGTGCGGATGTGAGCGCCGTCGACGTCGGCGTCGGTCATGATGATGATGCGGTGGTAGCGCAGTTTGGCGAGATTGTAGTCGTCCTTGATGCCGGTGCCGAGGGCGGTGATCAGCGTGGCGATCTCGGCAAAGGAGATGAGCTTGTCGAAGCGCGCCTTCTCCACGTTCAGTATCTTGCCCTTGAGCGGCAAGATTGCCTGGAATTTGCGGTCGCGGCCCTGCTTGGCCGAGCCCCCGGCGGAGTCCCCCTCCACCAGGTAGATCTCGCATAGCGCCGGGTCTTTCTCCTGGCAATCGGCGAGTTTGCCCGGCAGGCCCATCCCGTCGAGCACGCCCTTGCGGCGCGTCATTTCGCGCGCCTTGCGCGCCGCTTCGCGCGCGCGCGCGGCGTCGACAATCTTGGCGGTGATGGTCCTTGCATCGCCGGGCCTCTCGAGCAAGAACTCGGCGAGCTTCGCCGCCACGACTTCCTGCACCACAGGCTGAACCTCGGAGGACACCAGCTTGTCCTTTGTCTGGGAGGAAAATTTCGGCTCCGGCACTTTCACCGAAAGCACGCAACTCAGACCCTCGCGCATGTCCTCGCCGGTGGTCTCAACCTTTGCTTTCTTGGCCAGCTCCTGGCTTTCAATATACTGGTTCAGGGTGCGCGTCATCGCCGCGCGCAGCCCTGTGAGATGGGTGCCGCCGTCGCGCTGCGGAATGTTATTGGTGAAGCAGAGCACCTGCTCCTGGTAGGAGTCGTTCCATTGCATCGCCACTTCCACGATGATGCCTTCTTTTTCGCCGACGGCATGAAATATGTTGTTGTGCAGCACCGCTTTATTGCGGTTGATGAACTCGACGAATCCCTTCACTCCGCCGCAGAACGCAAAGTTCTCCTCTTTGCCCGCGAGCCGGTCTACCAGCCGGATCTTGACACCGTTGTTGAGAAAAGACAGTTCACGCAGCCGCTTTGCCAGGATATCGTAGTGATATTCGACGGTGCTGAACGTCTGCAGGCTGGCCAAAAAATGCACCTCGGTGCCGCGGCGCTCCGTAGTGCCAATCTGCTGCAGCGGCGCCGTAGGCACACCGTCGCGGAACTCCATGCTGTAGGCCTTTCCATCGCGGCGTATGGTGAGACGCAGCCACTCTGACAGCGCGTTCACTACGGACACGCCCACGCCGTGCAAGCCGCCGGAGATCTTGTACGAGTTATTGTCGAACTTGCCACCGGCATGCAACTCGGTCATGACAATTTCCGCAGTCGAGCGGCCCTGCTCGTCGTCAGGATGTATCCCGGTGGGAATGCCGCGACCGTTGTCAGTGACGCTGATCGAATTGTCGCTATGTATGGTGACCGTGATATCGTCGCAATAGCCGGCCAATGCCTCGTCTATCGCATTGTCCACGACCTCGAATACCATGTGGTGCAGCCCCGTCCCGTCGGAGGTGTCGCCGATATACATGCCGGGACGCTTGCGCACCGCATCCAGGCCTTTTAGCACCTTTATGCTGCTTTCTTCGTAATCGCCGTTGCCAACGTGCTGCGGATTCGTCTTATCGTTCATGCGTTGATTCAGCTTTCTTAACAGATCTTCCTGAACTTGAAGCGCCATATTCCCTTGATTACCCCAACCGGTCAGATGCGCATCGGCATGACCACGTATTTGAAATTGTCGTTGCCGGGCACGGTAATCAGGGCGCTCGAGTTGGCGTCGCCCAGAGCGCACTCCACCTCGTCACAGTCAAGATTGTTAAGCACGTCCTGCAGGTAATTGACGTTGAAGCCGATGTCGAGTGGATCGCCGCTGTAGATCACGTCAACTTCTTCCTGCGCCTCTTCTTGCTCGTTGTTGCTGCAGATGATCTTAAGGCTGCCATCGACGAGCACCCAACGCACACCTTTGAATTTCTCGTTGGTGAGAATGGCGGCGCGCTGCAGCGCCTGCAGCAGCACCACCCGATTGAGCAGGAGTTTCTTGTTATGCGTAGTCGGGATGACACGAGTGTAATCTGGAAACTTTCCGTCCACCAACTTGGAGATGATCACGATGCCGCCGAAGGAAAAGCGCGCCTGTGTCGGTGACAGTTCGACCTCGACCAGATCGTCGCTGTCTGACATGAGTTTGGACAATTCCAGTATGGTCTTGCGCGGCAGGATAACCTCCTGCTTTCCCTCGATCTGGTGCGCCGCGCTCGCGAGCGCCAGACGGTGCCCGTCGGTTGCGACCGCGGTGATCTTGTCCCCCCCGATCACCAGAAGCAAGCCGTTAAGATAATAGCGTATGTCTTGCTGCGCCATGGCGTACTGCACCGACAGAAACAGCTGGCGCAACACTTTTTGCGGGAGCGAAATCTTGGTGCTCGCGCCTTCGGCCAGAGACAGTTTGGGAAAGTCTTCCGCCGGCAGCGTCTGCAGATTGAAGCGACTCTTGGATGCCTTGACCTGTAATTTGCGTTCCTGCAATGTGAGCGTCACCTCGGACTGATCGGGCAAGGCGCGCAGAATATCAAGCAGTTTTCTTGCACCAACGGTGATAGCTTTGTCTTCGCCGGGATTTTCGCAGACAGCGCGTGCTGAAATCTGGATCTCAATGTCGGTGGCGACGACTGTGACATCCGTACCTTTACGTTCCAGGAGAACGTTGGACAGTATGGGCAAGGTATGGCGGCGCTCGATGATGCCGGAAACTGCGTAAAGTGGCTCGAGCAACGTCTCCCTACTGATCTTAATAGTATTCATATGTATCCCTGATAATGATGATAATGCCGCGCATTTCCGGGTATATCTCCACATTCGTCTTCTTATTCATGCTGCTGAGCCGAATGGATTGACTGTACAAGCCTGTGGATGAATATTTATGTTTTGTGGACAATTCGGCGTTTCAGCCAAAACCTCGCGTAATCCACAGGTAGTCATGAAGTTGTTAGCACTTGGCTTCACCCTTTGAGCACCTGTTCGAGCACGTGATAATCGCGGTTGATTTCGCTGTGCTTTTCGCGCAAGGACGCTATGGTGCGGCAGGCATGCAGCACAGTCGTGTGGTCGCGATTGCCAAAGGCATCGCCGATGTCTGGCAGGCTGTGCTGGGTTAGATCCTTGGCGAGCGCCATTGCCATCTGGCGCGGGCGCGCGACGTTGCGGCTGCGCTTTTTCGAATGCATGTCGGAGATCTTTATCTTATAGAAATCCGCCACGGTTTTCTGGATGTTGTCTATGGAAATCTGGCGGCTTTGCACGGACAGCAGATCCTTCAGGGCTTCCTTGGCGAGGTCGAGTGAAATATCCTTGCCGTTGAAGCGGGAAAAAGCGATCACGCTTTTCAGTGCGCCCTCCAGCTCGCGCACGTTGGACCGGATGTGCTTGGCGATGAAAAAAGCGACCTCCTCGTCCAGGCGCACGGAGATGGCTTCGGCCTTCTTCAGGATGATGGCCACGCGCATCTCTTGCTCCGGCGGCTCGATACCTACCGAGAGCCCCCAAGAAAAACGCGACTTGAGCCTTTCCTCGATGCCGTTGATGTCCTTGGGGTACGTGTCACAGGTGATGATCACCTGTTTGTGCGCGTCGATCAACGCGTTAAAGGCGTAGAAGAATTCTTCCTGGGTGCGGTCTTTGCCGCCGAAGAACTGGATATCGTCGATCAAGAGCAAATCGAGCGAATGGTAGTAGCGCTTGAATTCGTCGAAGGACTTCTGGTGGTAGGCGCGCACCACGTCGGAGATGTACTGTGCGGCGTGCAGGTAGCGCACTTTGGCCGTGGGGTGGCGCGCCAGCACGTTGTTGCCCACCGCGTGGATGAGGTGAGTCTTTCCCAGGCCGACGCCGCCATAGACAAATAACGGGTTGTAGGAGGTCCCCGGGTGTTCCGACACCTGCAACCCCGCGGCGCGCGCCAGTTGGTTGGCCTTGCCGATGACAAAACTGTCGAAGGTAAACTCGGGTATCAGGCCGGCTTTTTCATGGCTGCTCGAGCGCGGATGGGCGGCCGGAAGAGGGGCATTTGCGACAGCCGGTTTGCCCGCGGCGGCCTCGTTCGGCGCCAGAGCAAGGCTCACGCGTATTGGCGAGGAAAAATACTCTGCGGCCATCGCCTCGATGCGGGTCAGGTATCGGTTCTTGATCCAGTCGAGGACAAAGCGGTTTGGCGCCAATAGAGCAAGCTGCCCAGAGGGCGTCTTGCCATCTAGGCGAAGAGGTTTGATCCAGGTATTGAACTGCTGTGCCGGGAGGTCATTTTCTAGGCGGCTCAGGCAGGATTGCCAAAATCTTTCCATGGCCCTGTCTTAGGTGAAGATGCTCAGGATTAAGGACGAAAGCGAACATCTATTCTAGCCGTTCGGGGGAAAGTTATCCACAGGCATTTGTGTAGCGCGAGGGGATGTTCCGTTTGACACAAAATGGTTTTTTGCTGTTAAATACCGGGTTCCGTCGTAAGCGAGAAAGAACCAGGAAATGAAGCGCACCTATCAGCCCTCAGTAGTCCGCAGAAAACGCACTCACGGCTTTCTAGTCCGAATGCGCACCCGCGGCGGTCGGGCGGTTATCCGCGCGCGCCGGGCTCGCGGCCGGGCCCGACTTTCAGTTTGAGGGTTGGCTCTACCTTCGGTTTCTCCAGGGAGCAGAGGCTGCGCCGCAAGGCGCAGATTACTTCTGTGCTTGCGCGTGGTCGGTCGGGCGGCGGAGGCGGATTGCAGCTTCACTCATTACCCAACCCGGGCGGTCCGCGTTTGGGGGTGATCGCGGGGCGTCGTGCCTGGGCCCGCGCGGTGGATCGCAATCGTTTTCGGCGCTTGGTGCGCGAAACCTTTCGCATGTTGCAGCATCGCTTGCAGCAGCGTGATTACCTGGTGCGGGCGCGCAATCCACAGCGGGGAAAACCCGAGGTGGCCAAGAGTGAAATCGAGAAATTGCTCGGGGTTTGGTGCAGGACTGACAAAGAGCAGCAGGCGTGAGCAGAGTTCTTCTCGTACTAATCAAAGCGTACCGCTACTGCCTGAGCCCACTGCTTGGACCCAGTTGTCGCTTTTTTCCCTCCTGTTCGGACTATGCCGCACAGGCGATTGACAAGCATGGCGCGGGCTACGGCAGTTGGCTTGCACTCAAGCGCATCGCGCGCTGCCACCCGTGGCATCCCGGCGGCTATGACCCAGTACCCTAAGTACAAATGGATACCCAACGACTGATACTGTTTTTCGTGTTCTCATTTTCGGTGTTGCTTCTTTGGGACGCCTGGCAAAAAGAGAACCGGCCGCCGGCTGCGGCTAGCGTACAAAGCACGCAGGCCGGCAAAGCGCAAACTGCGGTGCCCAGCCCCAGCGTTCCCATCCAAGCGGCGCCCGCAGCAAAACCCAGCAATGCGATACCCCATGCTGGATCGGCGACGGCAAAACGAGAGAAAGTCAGAGTCAAGACCGATAGCGTGATCGCCGATATTGATTTGCAGGGCGGAGACATCGTGCGTCTGGAATTGCTCAAGCAAAAGGACGTGCTCAACGATAAGTCCAACTTCGTTCTATTTACGCCTGAGTACCGTTACGCTGCGGAAAGCGGTCTGATCGGTCCAGGGCTGCCTACGCACAAGTCCATTTATAGGGCAGATGCGAGAGAGTATGCACTTACAGACGGTCAGAGCACGCTGCGCGTCAGATTGGAGGCAGACGGCCCCGACGGGGTGAAGACTGCCAAAATCCTCACCTTCCATCGCTCCAGCTACGTGATTGATATCACGCACGAAGTTGTAAATGGCAGCACGACGCCGCTCGCCGCGCATGCCTATTTCCAATTGCTGCGCGACGGCAAAGCTCCGGCTGGCGACAGCAGCATGTTGAGCACTTACACCGGGGCGGCGATCTACACTGAGCAAGACAAGTTCCTGAAGCTCGCCTATTCCGATCTCGACAAGGACAAGGCAACTTACCCCAAGACCGCAGACAACGGCTGGATCGCCATGCTGCAGCATTATTTCGTCAGCGCCTTGCTACCCAAGGAAAATGCCCAGCGCGAGTATTATGCCAAGCGCGTGGAGGAGAACCTCTACTCGGTCGGCGTGATCGTACCGGTACCGACGATCGCGCCCGGTGCCAGCGGGAGCGCGTCGGTTGCTCTCTACGCTGGGCCGCAGGAACAAGACGCATTGAAGGACATTGCGCCTGGGCTGGATCTTACAGTTGACTATGGTTGGCTCACCGTGATTGCAGCGCCGCTGTTCTGGCTGCTGCAATACCTGTACAAATGGGTGGGCAACTGGGGCGTTGCGATTATCCTGCTCACGGTATTAATCAAGGCGCTTTTCTTCCCGCTCTCGGCAGCGAGCTACAAGTCGATGGCCAAGATGAAGCAGGTGACGCCGCGCATGACCAAGCTGCGCGAGCAATACGGCAACGATCGGGCGCGACTGAACCAGGCGATGATGGAGCTCTACAAGACAGAGAAGATCAATCCGCTGGGTGGTTGTCTGCCGATTGTGGTGCAGATTCCGGTGTTTATTTCGCTTTATTGGGTGCTGCTCGCAAGCGTCGAATTGCGCCATGCGCCGTTCTACCTTTGGATCCAGGATCTATCGGTGCAAGACCCTTATTATGTGTTGCCGTTATTGATGATGGGTTCGATGGTCATCCAGACCAAGCTGAACCCAGTGCCGCCGGACCCTATCCAGGCCAAAGTGATGATGATCATGCCCTTCGCATTTGGGGTGATGTTCTTTTTCTTCCCTGCGGGGTTGGTGCTCTACTGGCTGGTCAACAATATTCTCTCCATTGCGCAGCAATGGCAGATCACGCGCATGATCGAGGGCGGAAAGGCGCCAGCGCGGCGCTGAGGACTGGCGTGGCCGATCCCGCCCGAGGTGAACCCGATTTTTCCGGGACGGCGGTTCAAAGGGCGACATGGTGACCGAGCGCGATGATCCGATTGCGGCAATTGCCACGGCGCCTGGACGCGCCGGCATCGGCGTGGTGCGCGTGTCGGGCAAGAACTTGCCGCCTCTTGCGCAAGCGCTGCTGGGCAAGTTGCCCGAACCTCGACGCGCGGTCAAGGCTGCGTTTCTCGACGCGCGCGGCGATGCCATGGACGAGGGCATCGCGCTCTATTTTGTCGCACCGCATTCCTACACCGGTGATGATGTGCTCGAACTGCAGGGCCATGGCGGTCCTGTGGTCATGCAGATGCTGCTCAAGCGCTGTATCGAATTGGGTGCGCGTCTGGCCGAACCGGGCGAATTCACCCGCCGCGCTTTTCTAAACGATAAGCTCGACCTCGCGCAGGCCGAGGGCGTGGCCGACCTGATCGAGGCCGCGACTGACAGTGCCGCGCGCTGCGCGCTGCGTTCGTTGCGCGGCGAATTCTCCTCTGCGATCGAGGAGTTGGCGCGGCAACTGATCGAATTGCGCATGCTGGTGGAGGCGATGCTGGACTTTCCAGAGGAGGACATCGATCCGATCTCCCTGACCGAAGTCTGTGGGCGACATGACAGGCTGCGCCAAGCGATCGAGACAGCGCTCGGGAAAAGCCGGCAGGGAAGCCTGTTACGCACGGGTTTGCAGGTAGTGATTGCGGGGCAGCCGAATGTGGGCAAATCGAGTCTGCTGAACCGGCTGGCTGGCGAAGAACTCGCCATCGTCACGCACATCCCCGGCACGACGCGCGACAGCGTGCGACAGGCAATCCACATCGACGGCGTGCCGCTCAACATCGTCGACACTGCTGGCCTGCGCGATACCGAAGATGCGGTCGAGCGCTTGGGCATCGCGCGCACCTGGAGCGAGATCGGCAAGGCGGACGTGGTGTTGTTGCTGCTCGACGCACGTGCCGGCGCGACAGCGCAGGACTTGCAACTGGTGGCGCGAATACCAGCCGGCGCGAAGCGCGTTTTCGTGCATAACAAGATCGACCTCGCCGACGCCGAACCGCGGGTGCGGCGCGACCAGGACTTGACCAGCCTTTTTGTTTCGGCCAAAACCGGTGCCGGCATAGACCTGTTGCGCGCCGAACTGCTTGCCATTGCCGGCTGGCATCAGGGTGCAGAAGACCTGTTTATGGCACGCGAACGGCATTTGGTGGCGCTGCGCCAGGCGGCTCAACACGTGGCGCGCGCCGGTGAGCAGTTCAATAGACCGGAGTTGTTGGCGGAAGAATTACGCCTTGCGCAGGAACAGTTGAACAGCATCACCGGCGAATTCGCTGCCGACGATCTTCTGGGGGAGATCTTCTCGCGCTTTTGCATCGGCAAGTAAGCCAGGCCAGATTTACAGCTGGGTCCTGGTGCGGTAGATTGAACTCGTTATAACAGGGAAGACCCATAGCATGAAGTGCATATTAGCGGCACCCGAGCTGCCGACCATGGTCCAAGCTGGGGTGCAAGGATATGACGTCATACTGTGGCACGGCCTCATCGGACCAAAGTGCATACCCAAAGCCATCGTCGATCGCATCGACCGCGAGGCGAGCCAGATACCCCGATCCAAAGCGATGGCTGACGCCCTAGCCGCCGCCGACGTAGCCCCCGCCGATGGCATGCCCGAACAGTTTCGCGCGACAATCAAAACAGATAACGAGTGCTGGCAAAAAAGTCGTCCAGCAAGCCGGTATCAAGCTCGAATAGGCCAGCGCATCACATGAGCTGGGATCCGCAGCAGTACTCACGCTTCACGGGGCCGCGGCTGCGCCCGGCGCTGGATTTGATTGCGCGAGTCCACCTCGAACAGCCCCAGACAATAGTCGACCTGGGCTGCGGCACCGGCAACGTTACCCGCGTCCTGCGCAGCCGTTGGCGCAACTCCAGGGTCATCGGCGTGGACGGTTCGCCGCAGATGCTGGCCGAGGCGCGCAAGGACGACGCGGGCATCGCGTGGGAGCTATCCGATCTGGCAACCTGGAGCCCGGCACAGAAATTCGACCTGGTCTTTTCCAATGCAGCGCTGCATTGGCTCGACGATCACCCGTCCTTGTTCGAGCGTCTCGCCGGAAACATCCTTGCCGGCGGCGTACTCGCGGTGCAGATGCCGCGCAATTTCTGCGCGCCATCACATACGCTCATGCACGATCTGGCGTCGAGCCCGCCCTGGCGCGATCAGCTGGCTGGCGTGCTGCGCGACGTGCCCGTGCTCGCCCCAGAAACCTACTACCAACTCCTCGCGCCGCGGGCTCGCAGCCTGGATATCTGGGAAACGGAATACCTGCAAATTCTCGAAGGCGAGAACCCGGTAGCGGAGTGGACCAAAGGTACCTGGCTTGCGCCGCTGCTCGCGGCGCTCGCTCCGGATGCGCGCGCTGACTTCGAAGCGGAATATCGCCGGCGGGTCGCCCGAGCCTATCCGCGGCAGCCCGATGGCAGGACCCTGTTTCCTTTCCGACGTCTGTTCATCGTTGCGGGGTATTAAAAGCGAGGTCGATCTGCGCGGCAAGCGCATCGACCTGATGCGCGCGGGTGCGATCAACCCGCGCGGTCAAGGCGGTGCCGCACTTTGAGCTGAGAGGGGGCGACGCTGCTCGCCGACGCAACTCGGCTTGGGCCCACACCAAATCCCATTATTGGTTCCACGTGGAACACGCGGAAGGCGTGGAACTTGATTGCGGCGACTGTGCGCCCAGAAACCGCGTTTCCCGTCCTCCTTGCGCAGGCAGGAATTTGGCACATGTTCCACGTGAAACAGTATCTTACAGTCCAGGCGAAAACAGCGTAAAATCGCGCGTCTTTGGCAGGGCGGCGGTCGCATGCATTTTCCCTATGAATTCGACGTAATCGTGGTTGGCGGCGGACATGCCGGCACCGAGGCGGCGCTTGCTTCCGCGCGCGCCGGTCGCAACACGCTGCTGCTCACGCACAACATCGAAACGCTGGGGCAGATGTCCTGCAATCCGTCGATCGGCGGCATCGGCAAGGGGCATCTGGTCAAGGAAGTCGATGCGCTTGGCGGCGCCATGGCAATCGCCACCGACGCGGCCGGCATCCAGTTTCGCACGCTTAATTCGAGCAAAGGCGCGGCGGTGCGCGCCACCCGAGCCCAGGCCGACCGACTGCTCTATAAACAGGCAATCAGGTCGCGCCTGGAAAATCAGCCCAATCTCACCTTGTTCCAGCAGGCAGTGGACGACCTCACGCTTGAGGGCAACCGCGTCACCGGCGTGGTGACGCAGCTAGGCGTGCATTTTGCCGGCCGGGCAGTGGTGCTGACGACAGGCACCTTCCTATCCGGCCTTATCCACGTCGGGATGGTTCATTTCCAGGCGGGGAGGGCGGGTGATCCGCCGTCATTAAGCCTAGCGGCGCGCTTACGCGAATTGAAGCTGCCGATCGGTCGCCTGAAGACCGGAACTCCGCCGCGCATCGACGGCCGCTCTGTCGATTTTTCGATGATGCAGGAACAGCCTGGCGATGACCCTGCGCCCGTTTTTTCCTTTATGGGCGGGCGCGAAATGCATCCGCGGCAACTACCCTGCTGGATCACTCAAACCAATGCGCGCACGCACGAGATCATCCGCGGCGGACTGGACCGCTCGCCCATGTACACGGGCGTGATCGAAGGCGTAGGCCCGCGCTATTGTCCGTCGATCGAGGACAAGATTCATCGCTTCGCGGACAAGGCAAGCCATCAGATTTTCCTCGAACCCGAGGGGCTTACAACCAACGAGTTCTATCCCAACGGCATCTCTACCAGCCTGCCGTTCGATGTGCAGCTTGACCTGGTGCACTCGATCAAGGGTCTCGAACGCGCGCACATCCTGCGCCCGGGCTACGCTATCGAATACGACTACTTCGATCCGCGCGGCCTGCGCGCATCGCTGGAAACCAAGGCGATATCGGGGTTGTTCTTCGCCGGTCAGATCAACGGTACTACGGGTTACGAAGAAGCCGCTGCCCAAGGTTTGCTTGCCGGCATCAATGCGGCCTTGCACGCTCAGGGCAAGGAAGCATGGTGCCCGCGCCGCGACCAGGCGTATATCGGTGTGCTCGTCGACGACCTCATCACGCGCGGCGTGTCTGAGCCTTATCGCATGTTCACGAGCCGCGCGGAATTTCGCTTGATGCTGCGTGAGGACAACGCCGACATGCGCCTCACCGAAACGGGGCGCAAGCTGGGATTGGTCGACGATGCGCGCTGGGAGGCATCTGAGCGCAAGCGCGAAGCCGTCGCGCGCGAACTGGAACGCCTGAAATCCACCTGGATCAACCCTAAGCTGTTGCCGCAAGAAGACGCGAAGAGGGTGTTAGGTAAAGAAATAGATAGAGAGTATGCGCTTACAGACTTACTTCGGCGTCCCGACGTGAACTACGCGGCGGTGATGTCGTTGCCCGGCGCGGGCGTTCCTGTTGCCGACCCTGTGGTGGCCGAGCAGGTCGAGATCCAAATCAAGTACGATGGCTACATCGCCCGCCAATACGACGAAGTCGCGCGGCGCGAGCAATACGAGGCGACAGCGTTGCCGTGCGATCTCGATTACCGGGAGGTGCGCGGTTTATCCAAGGAAGTGCAGCAAAAACTCAACCAGTACAAGCCGGAAACCATAGGCCAAGCCTCGCGCATTTCGGGCTTGACGCCGGCCGCCATTTCCCTGCTGTTGGTGCACCTGAAGCGTGGTTTCGGGGCTGCAGTGAAACCTGGTGCATCCTCGGGCGCTTCCCTGGCGTCAGGCGCTGAGGGCAGCTCTGGCGACGAGAGTGTCGCCGCCAGACGTGAACGGCGGCCGGCAGCGTGAGCACGGCTGATCAGTTGAAGCGCGGGCTTGTCGCACTTGGATCGAACCTAGACCGCGATGTGCAGCAACGTCTCCTGAATTACATTGCCCTGATCGAGAAGTGGAACCGCGTGTACAACCTTACGGCGATACGCGAGCCGGAAAAGATGGTAAGTCATCACTTACTCGATAGCCTAGCCGTGGCACCACATCTGCATGCCAAGCGCCTGCTTGACGTGGGCTGCGGCGCAGGGCTGCCCGGGATACCGCTTGCGCTCGCCAACCCGGCCATGCACGTAACCCTGCTAGAGAGCAATCACAAGAAGACCGCCTTTCTGAACCAGGCGCTGATCGAGCTCAAGCTTAGGAACGCAGAAGTGCGCGCCGAACGCGTCGAGTCCTGGCAGACGCAGGACAGGTTCGACGTAATCATTTCGCGCGCCTTTTCGGAGATGGGCGAATTCGTGCGCATGACCCGGCACGTGCTCGCGCCGGGTGGAATGTTTGCCGCGATGAAGGGACTGCATCCCTATGAAGAAATCGCGAAGCTGCCCGAAGGCTACAAGGTGCTGCGGGTGCTGCCGCTCGCAATTCCCGGCGTTGCGGGCGCGCGGCATCTCGTGTTGATCGGCCAGGACCCGGCGGCATGACGCAAGTCGACGCTGTGAACATTGCGTCATGAGCCGCATCCTCGCAATCGCCAATCAGAAGGGCGGTGTGGGCAAGACCACCACCAGTGTCAATCTTGCCGCCGGTCTTGCGGGCGCTGGCAAGCGCGTGTTGCTTGTCGATCTCGATCCGCAGGGCAACGCCACCATGGGTAGCGGCATCGACAAACGCCATCTGCAAAGCTCCGTATACCAAGTTCTGCTTGGATTGACGACGGTGCAGTCGGTGCGGCAGGCATGCGCAAGCGGCGGATACGACCTCGTCCCTGCGAACCGCGAACTCGCGGGCGCCGAAGTCGAGATGGTCGAACTCGATAACCGCGAGACGCGGCTCAAGTCGGCGCTCGCGTCGATCGTCGAAGAATACGACTATGTCATCCTCGATTGCCCGCCCGCGCTCAACCTTCTCACCCTCAATGGTCTGGTCGCGGCCGAGGCGGTGATCATTCCGATGCAATGCGAGTATTACGCGCTGGAAGGCTTGAGCGATCTGGTGGAAACGATACGCAAGGTACGCAAGCATCTCAATCCGCGGCTCGAGATCGAGGGATTGCTGCGCACCATGTACGATCCGCGCAATTCGCTCACGCAGCAGGTATCCGCCCAACTGCAGCAGCATTTCGGCGACAAGCTGTACCTGACTATCATCCCGCGTAACGTGCGCTTGGCCGAGGCGCCGAGTTTCGGCGCGCCGGCGGTGAGTCTAGACAAGGCGTGCAAGGGTTCACAGGCGTATGTGGCGCTCGCGGAGGAGGTCTTGTCGCGCACGTCCGCAGCAATCGCCTAGGAGAGGAAAAAGATATGAAAGGACTCGGTCGCGGGCTGGACGCCTTGCTGGCAAAGGACGAAGAGGCCGGCAGCGGTGACGCCTTGAAGACGGTCAAATTGGACGAGTTGCAGCCGGGTAAATACCAGCCGCGTACGCGCATGGACCAGGCTTCGCTGGAAGAGCTGGCACGCTCGCTCAAGGCGCAAGGGGTGATGCAGCCGATACTTGCGCGCAGTATCGGCAAGGGGCGCTACGAAATCATCGCCGGCGAACGGCGCTGGCGCGCGGCGAAAATCGCCGGATTACGCGAAGTTCCGGTGGTCGTGCGCGATGTGGCGGACTCCGCGGCGCTCGCCATGGCCCTGATCGAGAACATCCAACGCGAGAACCTGAATCCCCTCGAAGAAGCGACGGGCATCCACCGACTCATCAACGAGTTCAGGATGACGCATCAGGAGGCGGCCGAAGCAGTAGGCCGGTCGCGTGCCGCTACCACCAATCTGCTGCGCCTGCTCAATTTGCCGCAATCGGTGCAGGCGTTGTTGTACGACGGCAAGATCGACATGGGCCATGGGCGCGCCCTGCTCGCACTCGAAGGCCGGCGCCAGGAAGAACTGGCGAACAAAGTCGTCGAGCGCGGTCTATCGGTACGCGAAACCGAGAAGCTGGTGCAGGATATTCTCAACCCGAAGCCGCCGGCGCGGCGCAAGGCCAGCCGCGACATCCTGCGCTTCGAAGAAGAGTTATCGGAAAAATTCGGCACCAAGGTCGAGGTCAAGGCCGGTAAGAAAGGCGCGGGCAAACTCCTGATCAGCTACGTCAGCCACGAGCATCTCGACGATCTGCTGTCAAAATTCAACGGTTGAAAGGCGTCTCGAACGTGCGCGCATAACGGCACGCCCACGCAGGCAAGTATCAGTCTTCGCGCGTAAGCGGCACGAAACGCACAGCCAGGTTCATCTGCTTCGTAATCGAGCCGTCGGCTTGTTTCACCAGCACATGCAGGAACTGCACGTCGGCACGCCCGCCGACCGGAATTACCATGCGCGCACCCGGCTTCAATTGCGCGACGAGCGCTGGCGGAATCTGGGGTGCCGCGGCGGTGACGATGATGCCGTCGAAGGGTGCGCGCTCGGGCCAGCCGTTGTAGCCGTCGCCTATTCTGACCGCGATGTTCTTGTAGCCCAGTTGCCCGAGCAAGGTTTCCGCCCTTTTTCCGAGCGGTTCGACGATTTCGATCGAATACACGCGCTGCACCAGTTCGGCCAGCACCGCCGCTTGATAGCCCGAGCCGGTGCCGATTTCCAGGATCGTGTCGCCGGGTTTGGTGTCGAGCAAATCGGTCATGAGCGCGACGATGTAAGGCTGCGAAATGGTCTGGCCCTGACCGATGGGCAGGGGACGGTTGGCGTACGCGAGTGCGCTATACGCCGCCGGGACGAAGCGATGTCGCGGCACTTTGGCCATGGCCGCCATCACGCGCTCGCTGAATGCCGCGCGGCCCGTCTCCATGCGCGTATCGCGCGCCATGGCGGCAATTTCTCTGAGCAGAGCTTCTCGCTCGCGCGCATACGGCTCCGCGGCCTCGGCGCCGCCGCCACTTAGCGCGGCAACGAGCCCCAGGGCACCGAGAATGGGATGCTGTTTTTTCCCGCCCATCATGATTTTCAGTCTAATGCGCGCGCGCGCGTTTGTCATCCCGCGATGAGCCGGCTGGAGCAAGTCATGAAACGCGGCGCTCGGCGCCCGGGTCAATAGACCGGATACCGCGTGAAAAGTCGACACGATGCAAAGCCGTGCAGAGACCAGGAGGCCGTGGCAAAGGATCTTGCAGCGGCCAGACCCCGCGATTTAGGGAAACTCTGAAAAAGGGGCCAACGGCCCCCTTTTCCAATCCCCCCATCTCAGTGAAAAACCTCGGCCGAGAAACCATCGCCCGAGGTTTTTCAGAGATTACTTAGAGCAAATTCAACAATACCGAAAAGGAATTTGATACGGGGAGTACGCGGCGATGGGTCCGCGCGGCCCGCGTCCGACCCCAAGCGGAAAACCGGGACCCGTCACGCAACCCGATACCGACTAGCGCTTCGTGGCGGTGATTACCTGGAAATTGCCGAAGAAAAACGTCGTGCGCTCGCACGACCAGCCGCCCATCTTCTCAAGGCAGCTGAGCGGGTCGTGAGTATCCCAGAGCGCCAGGCCAAGCGGCTCGAACACCTTGAAATAAGTCCAGCTCAGCGCACGCAGCACCCAAATCTTCGGCCGGTGGAATTCGGCCAGATAGAGCTTTCCCCCCGGCGCAAGCATGCGCCCCGCTTCATTCAAGGCCTTTATCTTCAGGTCGTGCGGCAGCTCGTGCAGCAGGAAGAACATGACATTAGCGTCGGCTAGGCCTTCTTCTTGCTGCATGGCAGTGGCATTGTCTTCAATGAACTCCACTTTCCCGGAATACTGGTGCAGCTTGCTCTTCGCGTGCACCAGCTCATTTTGAATGATGTCCGCTAAAAGGACGCGCTCGGCGCCTGACTCAAGTGCTGCATTCACGACCCGCGGTATCACGTTGCCAAACGCACATGAGGTGATCAGCACTTTCTTGTTCTTCAAATTCGTTTGCTTCAGCCCGGCGACGATCTTCGATACCAGCCGGTGGTACTGGAACAGCAATATGGCGGAGATGATCGGCTGGAAATCGACCAGTTTGATCAGGCGCATGTTCGAATAGATCGGATATACATGCGCTTTTTCGCTGTTCTGCGCCGAGGACAGGCCGCGCACCAGGAGCGCGCCTCTAGTCACCACGAAGAAGAACATGCCCGTAGTTGCCAAGAGGAAGAACAGGGCAAATACCGCATTGATGATCCACGTATTCATTACATTATCCTAAAAGAGAAAATTGTCGCTCGGCGGGACCCTTTTTTGCACCGTGCAACAGTGCCAGCAAGCCGGGGTTGTCACATTGACCTAGGTCAAATCGTCGAATCCAAAATCGACTTTCCGATGGACGCCATTGAGTCGAACCCGAACGGTGGTCGCCTGGGAATACGCTTGTCCGCATTCAGGTTTTGCGCAGCGCGCGCAAGCACCGCGTCCGCTGCAGAACGCCAGCAAACATCAAGCAAGCCGCGGCGCCGGCTCGATCAGAGTTCAATCGGCAGCGCCGGCGCGAAGAAGCAGCACTCCGCAAGATGTGCGCCGTTGGCGCACTGCGCTAGCGGTCGTTCATGTTGATGTAGATCAAAGGATTGGAACGCGAACGCGCGATATCAGAATTGACCGTCGCCGGCTGAAACCCGTATAATTCCCGCGTTTTGCAGCGAGGTAGCGGCGAGTGTGGCATAAGTTCCGCCCGGTGTTCGGGTCGCAAGTACTGGCCACAATAATCATCGCGTCGATCGCAGCCTGGTTTGCGGGCGTTCATGGCGCGATTTCGGCCGCCATGGGCGGCCTGATCGGCATCACCGCCGGGCTAGCGTTTGTGCTGCTGACCGCAAGGAGCAAGGTTAGATCTGCGGGGGAGGTCCTGATCGTCGCGCTGAAAGCTGAAGCGGCGAAACTTTTCCTGGCAATTTTGCTGCTGTTGCTCGTACTGACGCTCTATCAAGACGTCGTCATTGTCGGGCTGATCGGTTCGTTTGTCGTTTCGATCCTGATTTTCAGTCTGGCGCTATTCGCACTCGACAAGGTTTGAGACGGTTTTTGGGTGGTAACGTACTTTTGACATGGATATAGCAGGCTAGACACAATGGCAGCCGGGCACGAACTCAACGCGACAAGCTATATACAGCACCACCTGAGCTTCAAAGCAGAGTCGGTCGGCGACGGCGCATTTTGGACGCTGCACGTCGATTCGTTCGTGACCGGGCTGATCCTCGGCGTCGTCGCCACCCTTCTCATGTGGCTGGTGACGCGTGGCGCGACCAGCGGCGTGCCGAACAAGCGCCAGGCCTTCATCGAACTCCTGTTCGGTTTCGTCGACGACCAGGTCAAAGGCATTTTCCACGGCAAGCGCGACTTCGTCGCCCCGACCGCGCTCACGGTGTTCGTATGGATCGTGCTGATGAATTCGATGGACTTCCTGCCAGTCGATATCATCGCCTGGGTGCTGACCAACGTTTTCCACCAGCAGGAATTCCGCATTGTTCCCACGGCCGACGTGAACACCACGTTCGCCCTGTCGCTGTCGGTGTTCCTATTGATGATCTATTTCTCCATTGCCGTGAAAGGCCTGGGCGGCTGGATCCACGAACTGTTCTGCGCGCCCTTCGGCGGCAATCCGCTCCTGTGGCCGTTCAACTTCCTGTTCAATCTGGTCGAATATGTGTCCAAGCCGTTGTCGCACTCGCTGCGGCTGTACGGCAACATGTACGCGGGCGAGATCATTTTCCTGCTCCTGTGGTTGTGGGCGGCAACCAGCCTGAGCGGTGTGTTCTTCGGTGCCGTGCTCGGCGTCGGCTGGTCGATCTTCCACATCCTGATCGTGGTGCTGCAGGCCTACATATTTATGATGCTGACCATCGTGTATATCTCGATGGCGTACGAGAGCCACTGATAGTTTTTCACCCTTAACCCCCGGCAACATTTCGTTCAAGAAAGGAAAATAACGATGGATAAAATTCAAGCCTTGGCCATGATTCAGGCCTACACCGGCATCGGCATCGGCCTGATCGTGGGTCTCGGAGCCATGGGCGCATGTATCGGCGTGGCCTTGATGTGCAGCCGCTTTCTCGAAGGCGCGGCGCGCCAGCCCGAACTGATACCGCAACTGCAAGCCAAAGTATTCCTGCTGCTCGGCCTGATCGATGCCTCGTTCATAATCGGCGTCGGTATCGCGATGCTGTTCGCATTCGGTAACCCGCTGATCGCCGTCATCCCGAAGTAATTTGACCGCACCGCCGGTCCCGCCTGGTCGGGGCCGCAAGGGGATTCGAACATGAACATCAACCTAACACTGATCGCGCAGGCGCTTTCCTTCGCCGTTTTCATTCTGTTCACGGTCAAGTTCGTGTGGCCGCCGCTGATGAAGGCAATCGAAGAGCGCCAGAAGCAGATCGCCGACGGTTTGGCGGCGGGCGAGCAGGGCAAGCAGCAACTCGAAGCCTCGGGCAGGCTCGCGGCCGAAGAAGTCACCAAGGCGCGGGCGCGCGCCGCCGAGATCGTCGCTCAGGCGGAGAAGCGCGGCCAGCAGATGATCGAGGAAGCGAAGAAAGCGGCCAAAGCCGAGGGCGATCGCCTGCTCGCCGGTGCCAAGTCCGAGATTCAGCAGGAAGTGTCCGGCGCCAAGGAAGCATTGCGCGAGCAGGTCGCGGCGCTGGTGGTCAGCGGCGCCGAAAAGATACTGCAGCGCGAGGTCAATGCTCAAGCCCACGCCGAGTTGCTCAATCAGCTGAAACGGGAGCTGTAAGAGATGAGGCGCGCGATGCGATCGACCATTCTTTCCCGCAAATGCGGGGGGTCACAAAGGGGTGCGCCCCGTATCGGGGCGAGTCGGCACCATGGCTGAGATTGCCACGCTCGCGCGTCCCTACGCCGAGGCGGTATTCCGCCTCGCCGACACCGGCGCCTCGCTCACCGAATGGTCGCGCACGCTGCGCACCCTGGCGCAGGCGGTGGCGCATCCAGACATGCAGGAATGCATGTCCAAGTATCATCTGACGCACGCGCAGCTGCAGGAACTGTTTCTGTCGCTTATCCCGGGCGGGATGTCGGCCGAGGCGAAGAATTTCGTCAACGTGCTGATCGAAAACAACCGTTTGCCGGCGCTGCCCGAAATTTTCGTTCTGTTCGAAGAGCTCAAGAACCAGCGCGAAGGCGTGCTCGACGCGCAAATCAGCACCGCCTTCGAACTCGACGCCGCGCAGCTCGCGAGCCTGGTCGCCGATCTGGAAAGGCGCTTCAAATGCAAAATCAATCCGCAGGTGAGCATCGACCGCGATCTCATCGGCGGTGTGCGCGTGGTCGTCGGCGACGAAGTCATCGACGGTTCGGTGCGCGGCAAGCTGAACGCGATGGCCGTCGGCCTGCTCGCCAGCTAGAACACTTAAAGGTTCAGGAGAAATCATGCAACAGTTGAATCCATCCGAGATCAGCGAACTGATCAAGAGCAAGATTCAGAATCTTGCGCTTTCCGCCGATGTGCGCACGCAAGGCACGGTGGTGTCGGTCACAGACGGCATCTGCCGCATCCACGGCCTGTCGGATGTGATGGCGGGCGAGATGCTCGAATTCCCCAAGAACACTTTTGGCCTCGCACTCAATCTCGAGCGCGACTCCGTCGGCGCGGTGGTGCTCGGCCCCTACGAACACATCTCCGAGGGCGACACGGTAAAGTGCACCGGGCGCATCCTGGACGTGCCGGTCGGCCCCGAGCTCATCGGCCGCGTGGTCAACTCGCTCGGCCAGCCGATCGACGGCAAGGGCCCAGTCAACGCCAAGATGACCGACGTCATCGAAAAAGTCGCGCCGGGCGTGATCGAGCGCCAATCCGTGTCGCAGCCGGTGCAGACCGGCCTGAAATCGATCGATTCCATGGTGCCGATCGGCCGCGGCCAGCGCGAGTTGATTATCGGCGACCGCCAGACGGGCAAGACCGCGGTGGCCATCGACACCATCATCAACCAGAAAGGCAAGGACCTGATCTGCATCTACGTCGCGATCGGGCAGAAAGCCGCGTCCGTGGTCAACGTGGTGAGGAGGCTCGAAGAGCACGGCGCCATGGCATACACCATCGTCGTTGCCGCCACCGCGTCCGAATCGGCCGCGATGCAGTACATCGCGCCCTACTCCGGCTGCACCATGGGCGAATATTTCCGCGACCGCGGACAGGACGCGCTGATCATTTATGACGACTTGACCAAGCAGGCCTGGGCTTACCGCCAGGTGTCGCTGCTACTGCGTCGCCCGCCCGGCCGCGAAGCCTACCCCGGCGACGTGTTCTACCTGCACTCGCGACTGCTTGAACGCGCCGCGCGCGTGAACGCCGCTTACGTCGAGAAATTCACGAAGGGTCAGGTCAAGGGAAAGACCGGCTCGCTCACTGCGCTGCCCGTGATCGAGACGCAGGCGGGCGACGTGACTGCTTTCGTACCGACCAACGTGATATCGATCACGGACGGTCAAATCTTCCTCGAGACCGACCTATTCAACGCGGGTATTCGCCCCGCCATCAACGCCGGCATTTCGGTATCGCGTGTCGGCGGCGCTGCGCAGACCAAGGTGATCAAGAAGCTGGGCGGGGGCGTGCGCCTTTCGCTCGCTCAGTATCGCGAACTGGCGGCCTTCGCCCAATTCGCCTCCGACCTCGACGAAGCCACACGCAAACAGCTCGAGCGCGGACGCATGGTGACCGAACTGATGAAACAGCCGCAGTACGAGCCGCTGCAGGTGTGGGAGATGGCGCTTACGCTGTTTGCGGTGAATAACAGCTACTTCGACGACATCCCGGTCAACAAGGCGCTCGCGGCCGAACGCGCGCTGCGCGCCTACGTCAAGGAAAAATACGCCGCCGTGGTCGAGCGCATCGAGTCCAGCAAAGACCTTTCCAAGGAAGACGAGGACACGCTGCACGAAGCGGTCAAGGACTTCAAGAAGAACGGAACGTACTAAAGGATCAGCAGCACGCAGCGGCAAGCCTTTGCCGCGGGCGCAATGACGAACCGAGAGACAGGCTATGGCAGGTTCCAGGGAAATCAAGAACAAGATCAAGAGCGTGCAAAACACGCGCAAGATCACCAAGGCCATGGAGATGGTGGCCGCGTCCAAGATGCGCAAGGCGCAGGAGCGCACGCGCGCGGCGCGCCCTTACGCCGAGAAGATCCGCAACGTCGCGGCCCACCTCTCGCACGCCAACCCCGAGTATCGCCATCCCTACCTCGTGTCGCGCGACACGGTCACGCGCGTGGGCATCATCGTCGTCACGGCCGACAAGGGCTTGTGCGGCGGTTTGAACACCAATGTCCTGCGCATGGCATTGTCCAAGATGCGCCAGTGGGAAGCGGAGGGCGAGGGCTTCGAAGTCTGCTGCATCGGCAACAAGGGCCTGGGCTTCATGCAGCGCCTGGGAGCAAACGTGGTATCGCAGGTAATCGGTTTGGGCGATAGACCGCACATGGAAAAGCTGATCGGCGCCTTGAAGTACATGCTCGACGGCTATGTCGAGGACCGTTTCGATCGACTCGAGATCTTCTACACCAAGTTCATCAACACCATGAAGCAGGAGCCCGTGATGGAGCAGCTCTTGCCGCTCTCGGGCGAAAGGCTCGGCGCGCCCGAAGGCGCGTGGGACTATATCTACGAGCCTGACGCCAAGTCCGTGCTCGACCAGACGCTCACGCGCTACATCGAAGCGCTGATCTACCAGGCAGTGACCGAGAACATGGCCTCCGAGCAAAGCGCGCGCATGGTGGCGATGAAGGCAGCAAGCGACAACGCGGGCAACGTCATCGACGAGCTGACGCTTGTCTACAACAAGACGCGCCAGGCGGGCATCACCAAGGAATTGTCGGAGATCGTGGCGGGAGCAGCGGCAGTATAGGTTTTGCTTTTATTCAAGATCCCTGATTTCGTACGGATGGGTTCACCATCCGTACGAAATCAGGGATCCGAGCGGTCATCGCGCTGAGCAAGTGGTTCTAAGGACAGGAGTGGTTGAGCAGAGCTTGTTATGAACCTTGTATTTTGTACGGACGATGAAGCCATCCGCACAAAATACAAGGTTTTTTGGAAAAGCGTTGGAGCTGCAGCGCCCTCCCTGTGCACGAATGAGTTTATGAATTTTGAATTGAACTATTAGGAAACGACGATGAGCCAAGAAGGAACAATCGTACAGTGCATCGGCGCGGTCGTGGACGTGGAATTCCCGCGCGACCAGATGCCGCACATCTATGACGCGCTGAAAATGGACGCGATCGGGCTCACGCTCGAAGTCGAACAGCAGCTCGGCGATGGCATCGTGCGCACGATCGCGCTCGGATCCTCCGACGGCCTGCGCCGCGGCATGAAAGTGGTCAACACCGAGGCGCCGATCTCGGTGCCCGTGGGCCCGAAGACGCTCGGCCGCATCATGGACGTACTCGGGCGCCCGATCGACGAAATCGGCCCGATCGGCGCCGAGAAAGTCGCCTCGATCCACCGCACGGCGCCGAAATACGACGAGCTCTCCCCGAGCCAGGAGCTGCTCGAGACCGGCATCAAGGTGATCGACCTGGTTTGCCCGTTCGCCAAGGGCGGCAAGGTCGGCCTGTTCGGCGGCGCCGGCGTGGGCAAGACCGTGAACATGATGGAACTCATCAATAACATCGCGAAGAAGCACTCCGGCCTCTCGGTGTTCGCCGGCGTGGGCGAGCGCACGCGCGAGGGCAACGACTTCTACCACGAGATGAAAGACGGTGGCGTGCTCGACAAGGTGGCCCTCGTCTACGGTCAGATGAACGAACCGCCCGGCAACCGCTTGCGCGTGGCGCTCACCGGCCTCACCATGGCCGAGTACTTCCGCGACGAAGGCCGCGACGTGCTGTTTTTCGTCGACAACATCTACCGCTTCACGCTAGCGGGCACCGAAGTGTCGGCGCTGTTGGGCCGCATGCCTTCCGCGGTGGGCTATCAGCCGACGCTTGCCGAAGAGATGGGACGCTTGCAGGAGCGCATCACCTCCACCAAGACCGGGTCGATCACCTCGATTCAGGCGGTGTATGTGCCCGCCGACGATCTTACCGACCCCTCACCCGCCACCACCTTCGGCCACCTCGATTCGACGGTGGTGCTCTCGCGCGACATCGCCTCGCTCGGCATCTACCCCGCGGTGGACCCGCTTGACTCGACCTCGCGCCAGATGGACCCGCATGTGGTGGGCGAGGAGCACTACACCACTGCGCGCGCGGTGCAGCAGACGCTGCAGCGCTATAAGGAGTTGCGCGACATCATCGCGATTCTCGGCATGGACGAACTCTCGCCCGAAGACAAGCTGGCTGTGGCACGCGCGCGCAAGATCCAGCGCTTCCTGTCGCAGCCGTTCGACGTGGCCAAGAACTTCACCGGCCAGGAAGGCAAGTACGTGTCGCTGAAAGACACCATCAAGGGTTTCAAAGGCATCGTCAACGGCGACTACGACCAGCTGCCCGAGCAGGCTTTCTACATGGTGGGCGCAATCGAGGAAGCGGTAGAAAAGGCGAAGACGCTGCAGTAAAATGGCGACCCCCGGCGCGCCGGGGGTCTGGAAAAAAAGGTTCTAAGCCATATGCCACACACAATTCACGTAGACGTCGTCAGCGCCGAAGAAGCCATTTACTCGGGCGAAGCGGAGTTCGTGGTGCTGCCTGGCGAAGAAGGCGAGCTCGGCATCTACCCCAAGCACACGCCGCTCATCACGCGCATCAAGCCAGGCACGGTGCGCATCCAGCCCGCCGATGGCGGCGACGAGCAGTTGATTTTCGTCGCGGGCGGCATCCTCGAAGTGCAGCCCAACCTGATCACCGTTCTCGCCGACACTGCGATCCGCGGCCACGACCTCGACGAAGCCAAGGCACTCGAAGCGCATAAGCATGCGCAGGAGAACCTCGCGAACCGCACGGGCAAGATGGAATACGCCGAGGCGCTCGCCGAGCTCGCCCAAGCCGCAGCCCAGATCGCCGCCATCCGCAAACTGCGCTCGCGCAAGTAAGGGTTTCGTTTCCTTAACAAAGGCGGCTGCGGCCGCCTTTTTTCGCTCTGCCTGCTGTATCCTTAGCAGTAAGCGTGAGTCATCAGGGAGGCCGGCAATGGACAACACCCAATTCGCGGAACTGCTTATGGGCATCGCCAAAGCGCAGAGCGCTATCATCGACGCGATGGATCGCGCCAATCCCGGCTTCAAAAACACGCATGCTGTCCCCATACTGACCACGGCCTCCAACGTGCGCTCCGCCGCCCCGCGGCTGCAGGACCTGCCCGCACGCATCCTCCTGCGCATGCAAGGCCGCGCAGCGTTCGACATCGCCGCCATCGAGCAGGATCTCGAGCGTGCACTCACCGCCGCAGCGAGCGCGAACGCGGCGCCGGCCCCGGTCCCGGGTGCGCAGGCGCGCGCTGCAGCTGCCGCGGCATCGCGCCCTGTCTCCTCCGACGTGTCCCGCCCCGCGGCGGCCGCGTCCGCTGCGCGTCCCGCGGCTCCGAGCGCGGACAATCTCGATTTCAGCGCGAAGCGCTAATTCGCGCCGCCTCGAGCGCGAGCAACTCGCCAGGCGCACGCGCACCTGCATCTGCCACAATCAGCATGTTCGACATGTGCGAGTAGAGTATGCATAGAAACGCGAATGCCGCGACTGGCGACCCGCTCCTCAACTTACGCGACCAACTGCGGCAGTTTGCACGTGAGCGTGATTGGGACCAGTTTCATGCACCGAAGAACCTTGCGATAGCACTCAGCGTTGAATCTGCAGAGTTGCTGGAACACTTTCAGTGGCTCGGCGAGGACGCGTCGAAGAACCTGACTCCCGAGCAGCTGGTTTTGGTGGGCGAGGAGATGGCCGATGTCCTCCTCTACCTGATACGACTCGCCGATAAGCTCGATATCGATCTCATACGAGCCGCGCGTCGGAAGATCGAACTGAACGCCGCCAAGTACCCTGCGGAAAAGGCTCGCGGTTCGAACAAAAAGTACACAAGTCTCTAATCGACACTCTCTGAAGACTTTCTTGCGTTGTCCATGCAGGAACACCGGTCGCGCCAGCTAACCCGGTCGCTGCGAATCGCGCATGCTCCCGGGTGGCCCTATGTTCTGGTCGAGGTACTCGCTTTCGCCTGGCAGCCCCGCTTTGCTCGCGTTGTCCTGCTGCTGTAACAGAACGCCGATAGTTTGGAGCAGTTCGCGTTGTTTGTTCCGCGCTCGCGCATTGCGTTCCTCCTTCGCCGCGCTGACGCTTTTCAGGCGCGATAAGGCTTCTCGGGGGTTCGCTCCGGCGCGTATTGTGGGGCGGTTGCTGCTGGAGCGGGCCATGGCATGACCTCCTTGGCGAAGTGGGTAAGTTGGACGCCCAGGACGTATGCGCGCGTTTCATCCACTGCCGCGTTCGGGGTGGCGACCACCCGGCGCATCCGCAGCGTTCTCGCCTACCGGGATCCCTGGCAGGATTGTGGTACATGCGTCGATAAGACGCAGCCGGGTAGATGCAGTAATGTTCTGCGCTAAAGGCTGTAGCGGGCCTCGGCATAACTGCGCAGTGCGGCTACGCGGGGGGCAGTCGGCGCGCGTTAGCCGTTGCCGGCAAGGCCGTGCACGCGGTCGCGGAACGGGCGCGGCATATTCTTCGAGGACGACGGCGCGCTCCTGGAAAATTTCCCGGTGGCGCGCCTCGCATAATAAACTTGCATGCTTCGGACAGCGAACAAGGAGCCCGTATGCAACTCCTCACCGTCAAGATCGACAAGCCCGAGGCCACGAACTTCGTCCTCGGGCAGACGCACTTCATAAAGACTGTGGAAGACGTGCACGAGGCGCTCGTGAGCGCGGTGCCGGCCATCAAATTCGGCCTCGCGTTCTGCGAGGCCTCGGGCAAATGTCTCGTGCGGTGTTCGGGCACCGACGCCGCGATGGTCGGCCTCGCGCAGAAGAACGCGCTCGCCCTCGGCGCGGGCCACAGTTTCATCGTGTTCCTGGGCGACGGCTTTTTCCCGCTGAACGTGTTGAACGCGCTGAAGATGGTACCGGAGGTGTGCCGTATCTTCTGCGCCACGGCCAATCCCACCGAGGTGGTGATCGCCGAAACCGAACAGGGGCGCGGCATCCTCGGCGTGGTCGACGGTGCATCGCCCCGCGGCGTGGAAACCGAAGCCGATGTCAATTGGCGCAAGGGCTTCCTGCGGCAGATCGGTTACAAACTCTGAAAATGCGCCCGCGCGGCGCAATCCGGCCGGAAATGCCCTACGCTGCCGGGTCCCGGCCGATCAGACCTGATATCGGCGCTATGCGCGGCGCAATCAGTTGGCGGTGATGCCCGCTTTCTTGATGATGGGCGGCCATTGCTTGAGTTCGCGCGCGATGAGTGCGTCCACTGCGCTGGCCGGCTTGGCGAGGACGCGCACGCCCATCGCGAGCAGCTTGTCGCCGACTTCCTTGTCGTGCATTGCATTGTTGAACGCCTGTTCGAGCTTGGACACCACGTCCTTGGGCGTCCCGGCCGGCGCGAGGAAACCCATCCAGAAGGCGCTTTCGAAACCCGGGTAGCCCGACTCCGCCACGGTCGGTACATCGGGAATCTGTGGCATGCGCTCAAGGCTGGTGACCGCGTAGAGCTTGAGCTTGCCCGACTTGACATGGCCGCCGGCGGTGGGCAGCGCGTCGACCTTGAAGTGGTAGACGCCGGCGAGCAAGTCGACCATCGCCGGACCCGCCCCCTTGTAAGGGATGTGGGTCATTTCGATGCCGGTGCGCACCATGAACAGCTCCGTGGTCAGATGCGGAAAGGTGCCCGCCCCGGCGGTGCCGAAGGTCAGCCGTGGATTCGCTTTCTTCGCGTACGCGATGAACTCCTTCAGGTTGTTCGCGGGCACAGACGGGTGCACCACGAGAAGGCCCGGGGTTTCCGCGATCAGCGCGATGGGGACGAAGCCCTTCGCCGTGTCAAAGGGCAGCGACTTGTAGATCGAGGGATTCGCGGTGTGGGAGTTGGTCGGCATGAGGAGCGTGTAACCGTCGGGTGCCGATTTCGCGACGGCTTCGGTGGCGATGGTGCCCCCTGCCCCGCCTTTGTTTTCGATCACCACCAACTGGCCCAGAATCGCCGAAACTCTTGGCGCAATGACGCGCGCGACCACGTCGGTGGTGCCGCCGGGCGGAAACGGAACCACGATCTTGACGGGTTTCTCGGGGAAGACCGCATGCGCGAGCGATACGCCGCCCAAGAGCGCCGCTGCCATGAGTGCTTTGAAGCAAGTGATTCGGTTCCGCATATCCCTCTCCTTTTGTTGACTGCATCGAAACGTTCGGCAGCATACCTCTTCGGACGGTCCAATGCACGCCATGGCGCCTCGCGAAATGCGTCGGTAACTCCCCAGCGAATCTGCGCGCGCGTTGCCGCTGCCCGGGACGTTAATCGCAAAGGCGTGGGTCGAGCGCGAAAGCGCCTGCTGGCTGACGGGCGCTCTTAAGCGGCGAATGCGGCTGCGACAGTCCTGCCCCTGTTTGCGATTGCCGGCGCGAGCCAGCCCGCGGGCTGGCGCTCGAGGTTGTTCAACGTCTCGAAGAGTCCGCGTCGATCGAGGTCGGAGGCCGCAAAGTCGAGGCAGGAGGCGAACTTCTGGTACAGCTCCTGTTCGGTAAGCGCTCGGCTGATATGGCCGCGCGCGCGCTTGACGCGCTCGCTTTCGAGGACGCGGCCGGACTTGAGGCGCAGCCTCACTTGGTCGTAGGTCCCGAATGGCGGGGCCTCACTGTCGTATTCCGAATTGATGGAGATCGTGACGCGCTGCATCATGCGCTGCATGTCGCCGCGCTTTACTACCGCGTCCACCAGCTCCGCCAACGTAACCTTGCGCTCGATCAGCGCGCAGGCCATGGCGAACTGGATGCTGAATTTCGCCTCGAGGCCGGTCGTGGGATTATCCTGGCTCAGGATAGCCCTTTGTGTCTTGCCGATGAGGACGTCGATTTCCTCGACTTCGGTGGCATCTACATCCTGCGTGGTGACAAGCTCGAGCATGGCATCAATGGCGCGGTGTGTGCCGTAGCACATTGGAAATTTTTTGATGCTAACGCCGTCGCGGCTGATGCGCCAGTCGACGCCGAGGCCCGACGCAGGACGGCTGCGGTCGCAGTTGCCGTGCTGCGAAATCGCCGCGAGAAAGCCGCGCTCGTGCTCCAGCGCGCTCGCGCAGGCAGTCATGCCGTTGGCGCTAAGCCGCGCCGCATAGATACCCGCGCGCGCATTGTTGCCGACATGGAACGGCTTAGTCATAGTGCCGAAATTGGCGACGACGCCGCTCGCTTGCGAGGCAGCGATGGCCAGCGCCGCAGCGGTGCGCTCCGCATTCAAGCCGCGCAGGCGCGCGGCTGCGGCTGCCGCCGCGATGGCGCCGTAGACTCCCGTGGGATGCCAGCCGCGCTCGTGCAGCTGGCCCTTCTCGCGCAACGCGAGTTCGGACCACACCTCGTAGGCTGCGACATAGGCCGTAATCATGTCCGCACCGCTCGCACCGACCGCTTCGGCTTCGGCAAGTAGGGTGGAAACGAGAATTGCGCTGCGATGGCCCCCGGCGTCGTCATAATCGAGCGCATGGGCTGCCGTGCCGTTGATCCATGCAGCCAGCGGCGCGGGTACGCGCCTCTCGGAAAAGAACAGCGACGCCTCCTGCTTTTCGCATCCGTCGAGCACCGTGCGCGCCACAATCTCCGCCACCGGTTCGACACTGCCGGCCATCATCACGCCGACGCAATCGACGAAGCCGACCTTGGCTACGCGGATGCCGTCAGAGGGCAGGTCGCGATATTGCAGTTGCGAGACGAACTCGCCAAGCTCTCGGGTAAGCGCCATTTTGGATCTCCTCAGTCCACCGCAGCCGCGGCGTGGTTATCAGACCGGTCGCAGGCTGGTAGCGCGCCGGCTCTTAGGTTGATGAACAAGCAGAATTCGTGCCTGAAGCCGAGCACGGCATCGAATCTATCGGCCAAGGACGACTTGGCACATTATCGAAGCGCGCATAGGACCATGTCAATTCTCTCAGAGCTGTGAATGCAGCAGTGGACGCGCATCTAGCTCACTTTGCGGCCGCGACCTGGTTGCGGATGTGCCGCCGCTCGCGCTCGTGCAAGTTAAGCGACGTGGAATGCGCCATCCGCGCGCGGCGCAAACCGCTGTCGTTTTTAGGCGACAAGCTAACGCTTTATTAATACGCGTCTTAGTCCCCCACAGCGAGTGCCTTGTCGTGCCGAAGCGACAATATCGCCTGCATAAGCCCGGGTTCAGACTCAAGCACAGAATATAACCATATGAATCTATGAATTAAGTTTTTTTGGCACAAGGATTGCTGGAACAGTGTAGCGACCGGCATTTCAGGCCGGCGCGCTTGGCACCAACATCTCATTCGATTCCATCCGGGGCCGTCAACGATGTGGATGGAAGCGATGCACTATGCTGGCACAGCAGAGACGCGGATTTGGGGCCGTAGGCACAGTAGTCGCTACCAGCTAGAAGGAATTTGCTCCGATGGCTTCGACGCTTCACCAAGATAAGATGCTCGATGTGCCCAGGCCAGTGCGGCTCGAGCGTGGCAAGAGGCGCGCCGAACTGGTCCAGGTAACGATGGACCGTGGTCCGATCGCACGTGCCACCGAGTGGCGGCCCCAGGCAAGTCCGCAACACAGTCGCGAAAAGACCGCGTCGCTGGAGATGTTGGCAGCCGAAATGCTGCGCCGCGAGGAGACTGAGAAAAAGAAACTGGCGGCCAGGTTGCAGGAGGATCTCGCGCAGACGCTTACCGCCATCAGATTCAGCGTCGAGCAAAGCATGGAAAACGCTGGTGCCAGTGAGGATATCCGCCGATATCTGCTGTGGACAGTTCCGGCATTGCAGGCCGCAATCAGGCAGGTCCAGGCGCTTGCGATGGAGTTGCGGCCTTCCGGCCTCGACGATTTCGGCTTGCTGCCGACGATCAGGTTGTTGTGTCGCGAATTTGAACGCCAGCATCCGGCCGTCCGGATCGAGGAGCGCATCTGCGTTCAGCCGGACTATGCATTCGGGCCGCTCGCAATCCTCATCTATCGCGTCGTCGAGTCGGCGTTCGCCAGCATCGCGCAGTTCGCGGACACGGAATGGATTTCACTTTCCTTGCTGCTTGACGATCGTACGATCGTCCTCACAATCGAGGTCATTCCATGCGCTGAATCCGATGCCGGTTGGGCGCAGGAAAGTACCGATCCCGATCCGAATTCGTGCTTTGCCAGCGTGCGCGGGCGGACCGCGCTCTCGGGCGGGGCATTCTCGGCTGCACGCAACAATTCCGGCGGCATCACGCTGCGCGCGACTTGGGCGTTGTAGGTCTGCCGGCGTACCGCGCCGGATGCCTGAAGAAGCATCGGCGCAATACGATCGAAGAACACCCCCATGGAGCGGTGCCGCCGCTGCGCCGTGCAGTGGCGGGCCCTGCACCAACGCTCTCCACGCAGGAGTTCCCTTGAGGCACTGTCCGAGCGAGTCTGGAATCGGTCGGCCTTAGCTCGCGGCCCTCATGTTTTCCTTGAAGAACGCGACCGTGCGCGACCAGGCGAGTTTGGCCGCGGCCTCGTCATAGCGCGGCGTCGTGTCGTTATGAAAGCCATGATTTGTGCCCGGGTAACTGTGCATCTGATACCTGACGCCGTTGGCCTTGAGCGCCACCTCGAAGGCGGGCCAGCCGGCATTGATGCGCTCATCGGTGGCCGCATAGTGGATCAGCAGTGGCGCTTTGATTCGGGCAGTTTCAGCGGCGCTGGGCTGGATGCCATAAAAAGGCACGGCCGCCGCGAGATTCGGCATGCGCACCGCCAGCGCGTTGACCACCCCGCCGCCGAAACAAAAGCCCACCGCGCCGATCTTTCCCGAGCACTCGGGACGCGATTGCAGAATGCCGGCGGCGGCGAATAGGTCTTCGCTGCGCTTTGCGGGGTCGAGCTTGGCAAATAGTGCGCGCGCCTCATCCTCATCGCCGGGATAGCCGCCCACAGGGGCGAGCGCGTCCGGCGCGAAGGCGACGAAATTCTGCAGCGCCAGGCGCCGCGCAACATCTTCGATGTACGGATTGAGGCCGCGGTTCTCGTGGATGACCAGAACCCCGGGCAGTTTGGCGTTCGCTTTGGCCGGACGCGCGAAATATCCACGCATCGTCCCCGAGCCCTGGGGCGAGGGATAGGTCAAGTACTCCGCGCGGACGCGCGGGTCGTTCTTGGCAACTTGCTGCGCGAGCGCATAGTTTGGTGTCAGGCTCTCCAGCATGGCCGCCGCGGTGACGCTGCCGAACGCGAACTTTGCCGCGCGATCCAGAAAATCACGCCGACTCAGATAACCGTGGATGTAGCCGTCGAACAGTTTCAGGACTTCCGGATGAAAATCACTCGCCTTTCTTCGTTCCATTTTGGATCTCCTTGGATTTTGGACTGCACGGCGCGCGGTTTTCCCGCCCGTACGAAGAACATTTTGATGCAAAAACCTGCGCTAAGTTCGGGCGTAAGGCACCGACGCGTGAGGCTCGTCCACGGGCGGATCGATGCGCGCCGGAATAATCTGCCACTGAAGCTGTTCGCTACGGGTGGCGCAGTGCCCCAGTGCTCGCGCAGCCAAGCAGCGGAGAATCTCCATGAACAAGGTGTTCGGATTGTCAATCGTTCTCGCGTTCGCGCAGGTTTCGCACGCCGCGGACATCGAGGCCGGCAAGGCCAAAGTCGCTACTGTTTGCGCCGCCTGCCACGGCGCCGCCGGGGTGAGCGTAAGCGATACCATCCCCAACCTCGCGGCGCAGCGGGCAGGCTACATCGAGGCGCAGCTCAAAGCGCTCAAAGATGGCACGCGCAAGAACCCGATCATGAATGCCATCGCGTCCCAGCTGAGCCCAGAGGACATGGCCAACGTCGCGGCGTACTTCGCGGCCCTGCCGGGCGCCGAGAAGGGCGCGAAGTCGAGCTTCCTGCCGAACCTCGCCAAGACCCATGTAAGCTTCCCGGAAGGCTACAAGGACACGTTCACGATGTACTACACGCTCAATTTTCCGGCGACCAAGCAGGTGCGCTACTACTATGCCAACAGGATCGCGGTTCAAGCGGCTAAGGCAGGCAAGGCTCTGCCGGAGGGCTCGGTGCTGTTCGCCGATGTCTACGCGGCAAAGCTCGACGCGAACATGAAGCCGCTGACGGGCAGCGACGGCTTCTTCGTCGCCGACAAGCTGCTTTTCCATACCGCGATGGCAAGCGGCGCCGGCTGGGGCAAGGACATCCCCGAGATGTTGCGCAACGGCGACTGGAATTACGCCATCTTTACCACCGACAAGAAATACCGGCCCGGCGCGAACCAAGCCGAGTGCCTCGCCTGCCACAAGCCGCTCGAAAACACGAGTTACACTTTCACGCTGAAGCAACTAGCGCAAGCCAAGTAGGCCGGGTGAACCTGACGCAGACGAACCGGTGCCATAGCGCTGGCCGCGTAGCCTCAGAGCCGTTTCTTTTCGCGCAGCAGTTCTTCGGCCGCGTGCAGCGCGTCGCTGACTGCCGGAAAGCCGCAGTGCGCTGCCGCATGCGCCCTCGGCCTCGCGCCGCGCCGGGATCGAAGTCGAAAAAGGGAGACCGAATTATCGCCCAAGGGCCTGCTTATAGCGCTGGCGTGCCGCTTCTTCCTTTTTCACTTCGACGATTTCGCGCATGATGCCGTCGACGTCGGCGGGCTGATTGCTCTGCTCGAAGCGACCTGTGAGCGCGATCTCGGGGTGCAGCTTGCCGCCTGTGTAGATCGACCAGATTTCGCGGCCGTAATCGCTGCTGCGCAATTCGGGGGCGAAGCGCGCAAACCAGGCCGTGAGGTTGCCGACATCGCGCAGGAGCATGCTCTGCGCGCTGTTGTTGCCCGCGGCGTCGATGGCCTGAGGCAGGTCGATGATGACCGGCCCGTCGCTGCCCACGAGCACGTTATACTCGGACAGGTCGCCGTGGATCATGCCGGCGCAGAGCATGCGCACCACTTGCATTATCAGAAAGCTGTGGTATTGGCGCGCCTGCGCCGCACTCAATTCCAGGTCATCGAGCCTCGGGGCGGCGTGGCCGTCGTCGTCTGTCACCAACTCCATCAGCAACACACCCTCGTGGAAATTGAAGGGCATGGGGACGCGTACGCCGGCGGCGGCGAGGCGGTATAGGGCGTCGACCTCGGCAGTTTGCCATGCCCTCTCCTGCTCCTGGCGCCCGTAGCGCGAACCCTTTTCGATAGCGCGGGCGCGGCGGCTGTTCTTCACCTTGCGGCCTTCTGTATATTGGACGGCCTGGCGAAAGCTGCGCTTCTGCGCGTCCTTGTAGACCTTCGCGCTGCGGACCTCGTCGCCGCAGCGCACGACGTAGACCACGGCTTCCTTGCCGCTCATGAGCTGACGCAAGACCTCGTCGATGTAGCCTTCCTCGACTAGGGGCAGCAATCTTCTTGGGGATTTAATGGGAGCCTTTCCGCGCGGCTCCGGCGCAAAATGTGGGGATTAGCAGGCGCTATCTTACGCTACTGTCCCGAGTTGTAAGTTCGTCGACTGATTATCTCACATGGCGTCAACTTGGCGTCCTGCGCTTGGTGCGTTTCACGCTCCTCGGCGCGACGCAGGTGACCGACGGCAGGCATGATCTTGCGTGCAGGCCTTGCCTGCGCTAGTCGTCTTCAGAGCACTTACACGTCAATCTTGCAGCGTCGCGCAGTATGGGGCCTGCGGCGGTTAGTGGCAATTCCCATGCAACTGGGAAAGTGCGGCTTTCAGGCGCGCGACGCTTTGCATCTCCACATCATCCTCGCCGCGAGGATAAGAGTTCACGAAACGCCGCGCGTCTGCGTGGGACGGACAGCTCCCATGCATCGGATCCGTTGGCGTCGCATCGTTCATGCGCTTGAGCAGGTTGAGCGCGGACGCGCGTTGATCAATGAGCTTCGTCAGTTGTTCGTCGCAGCGCGCGATCGGCGTAGGATAGTTGCGGATCTCGGCGCTGAGCCCTGCGCTGCGCGCCTCGAGGTGGCGCTTCAATGCGGCCCATGCCGCGGAAACCGGGTCTGCAGCGACGCCGGCTTCTGCAGCTCGCGCCCGATCGATGGCTTTATGCATGGCTGCTCCCCCTATCCTTCTATGGCCTGTCCCGCTGATCACTCAGAGTTCATTTCAAAATGAGGGGACACGTCCCCTCATACTCCCCCAAAATCGGGGGGCATTTCGGCAATTCTGAAATGGTCTCCAAGTATTGAGCGGCATGACGATACATTCCAAGGTTAGTCCGATCCCCCTTGTCCAAGGTTCCCGCGCCAAACGCCCGACACAAACGCCTGATGCACTTGCTCCGGGCGAATTAGGGGCTAAAATAGGGGCCGCCATGAAAGACCTCGATTTTTCGGCCGATCCGGCACCGCGTCCCGAGGCGGCTGCGCGCGCTACGGCTCAGGTCGCCGCGCAAAGTCCCCTATACCAGCCTGCCCTCGCCCTGGAATTCTTCCGCTCCGCCGGCACGCTGGAAGAGAAGCCCGCCGGCAAACTCATATTTTCCGAGAACGAGAAGCCTGGCGGTTTTTTCTCCAAAGGCGCGAGGATGTACCTGCTGTTGGAGGGCGAAATCGGCCTGATGATCAGGAACAAGTTCTTCGGGGTGGTGAAGCCGGGCCACGTCTTCGGCGAGCTGGCGGTCATCGCCGACCAACCGCGGGCAGCGACGGCGATGGCCAAGATCAACTGCCGCGTACTGTCGCTCGACGAAAAGCAGTTTCGCGGCGCGCTGCAAAAGAAGCCCGAATTCGCGCTGATGCTGATGAGCATCATGGTGCAAAGGCTGCGCGAGAGCATAGCGAAACTGGGCGCCGCCCGTCTTCAGGTGAGTGCGCCGGCAGAGCGCAGCGATGTACTCGACAGCAGCACGCTCGATGATTTGCAGGGCGAGCTTGCGGCGCAAGAGCCCGCCCTCTTCCCGGCGGGCAAGGTTATCTTGAGCACCGGCGCTGTCGGCGCGTTCATGTATGTCGTGGTGAAAGGCAGTGTGGCCATCTCGGTCGGGAAGAACGTGGTCGAGCGCGTAGGACCCGGAGGGATATTCGGGGAGATCGCACTGGTGGACCGCGCCACGCGTGCCGCTACGGCGACCGCCGAGACCGACTGCAAACTGCTTGCGATCAATCGCGCCGACGTCCTCGGCCTGGTAAAGTCCAATCCCGCATTCGGCGCTTCACTGCTGAAATCGATCGCCCTGCGCATGCAGCAACTCGCGGCGCAGGTCGCGCAGATGCAAGCCTAAGACGGAAGAACCGAAATTACACTGGCCGCTGCCGTGGCGCGGGTGTCCGGCGTCCGACGGTTCGGGATTAGGGCTGCCGGTGTATCCAGCAACGTACCGGGCACAGGCAGATCTTGGCCCCGCCGAAGTCCAAGTGATAGGGGCAACTGATCCAGTCGTCCGCACGCAGGCACAGAACCTCCTTGCTGTACGCCCGTTCCACGTCGCACAGCGGCCGATCACCGCACTGGTCGCTGCGCAGGCAGGAAAACTCGCTCGGACACTTGGTCGTTTGCTGCAGAATTTCGGCAGGTACGTCGTATGCGATGTCAGCCCCCTGCAACGTGATCCGGTGACCCTGAGCTCAGGGCACGAACTTCACCACTTGATTGCGGCCCTGTTCCTTGGCGGCATACATGGCGCGATCGGCCCGCGCCAGTACCGCGTCGATGCTGCGTCCGTCATCGGGGTAGGTAGCCAAGCCGATGCTGACGCTGGTCAGTATACGCTTGCCATCGATGTCGAGCGCGGTGGCAGCCACGACGGCGCGGATGCGCTCGGCGACATCGAGCGCACCGCTCGCCGAACTCTCGGGCAGCAGCACCACGAACTCGTCGCCGCCGTAGCGCGCGAGCACGTCCGTATGGCGCAGTTCGGTTTGGATGCATCTTGCCACCAGCCTGAGCAGCCGGTTCCCGGCGTCGTGGCCGTGCGTATCGTTGACCGCCTTCAGATTATCCGAGTCGATCATCAGCAGGCCGGCGGCACGGTTGTAGCGCTCCGCCTGGCCGATCAAGCGCGAGGCGACGATGGCGAATCCGCGCATGTTGAAGATGCCGGTGAGGCTGTCGGTTTCCGACAGCAGTCTCGCCTGGTTGAGCCCGTAGCGTATGTCAGCCGAGAACATGGTGGTCACATAGGCGACTAGCAGCATCGGCGCCAATTCCGATACCAGACCGCCGATATGGGATAGCGTGAACACGCTGCCGCCGGCGGAATTGTCCCCGAGCAACACGAAGCAGGCTGCGATCAGCGCCATTTCGAACATCGTGGTGAGCTTGCCCAGAGTCAGCGCGCTGGTGATGATAACCAGCAGGTAGGCATTGAGCAGAGGGCTCGCGAGCTTGCCCGTGTGCCACAGCGACCAAGTGAGGAACACGATCATCGCGAAGGTTTCAGCGGCGATCTTCCAGCGCGACTCGGTCCGGTAAAAATTGGCGTAGTGGAAGCTGAGAACCGCCGCCGCGTAAAAGAACAGGCCCGCGGAGATTGCCGCCCGGTCTTCAGCGGCCGGCCCTTCGAACGCCTGGTATAACAGCACCAGGACCAGCAGCAGCCACTCGATTTCCGCGACCGTCCGCGAAATTCCGCGCAATTCTTCCCGCCCGATGCTGGAACCGTCGTGTGGCTTCGAATCCACTCGCCTCCCGCCTTGTTCTCTAACTACGAGGCCATTTCAGAATTACCGAAATGGCCCCCAGATTTAGGGGAGCATGAGGGCATGCGCCCCGAGTGGCATGAAACCAAATGCTGCCACTCGGGAAGTCCCCCGCCCCGAAGGAAGTCCCCTTGGGGGATTGAGGGATATCCCCTCGTTTTCAAATAAACACCAAGCGTCTTTTCGGCGCCCCCTGGTGGCAGGGAGATCTTACTCCCTATCCGCAGGCGCGGCGGTGAAGGTGCGCAGACCGGTTCATGCGGCTTGCGGCCGTTGCGCCGCGGAGGTCTTGCGCATGCTGCTTTCGTCGGGCAGTTGCAGCGTGATCAAGAGCGAACAGATCGCCACCGCACCCAACACCATCAGCGTGACGCCGAACCCGGCGGCTTTGACGCTTGGCCCGAGCGCCCACACCGCGGTCGAGCTCACGACGAACGAAATCGCCAGACGTGCTCCGCTGACGCGCGAGCGCATGCTGTCGTCGACGAAGCGCACGATGATCGCATCGGTGAAGGGGACCGAGCCGAAAACCAGCACCATGAAGATGATCATGGTTGCGTAAAGCATCCAACCCTGGCTGAACGCCGCGAGCACAAAGGCCGGGCCCTGGAACGCCACGATGCCGAGCATCAGCTTGCGGATGGGAAAGCGATCGATCATGCGCCCCACCGCCAGTTGCGATAGCGACGCAAGCGTATACACCACCGCGAGCAGCATGCCAAGCAAGGCCGGCTGTTCTGCGAGTATGGGCAAGCGCGCCTTGAGCAGCTCGCCGTTGCCGTTGGTGGTGAAGTTGAACAGGATGCCGCTGGTGATGGCGAGTAGCGTCATCACCAGCAATACGCGATTGCGCGTGGCCGGGGCCAGGTCGATCTGTCTGACGCGCTGTTTCCCCGGTGCGCTGTCCTCGATCGGTGCGCATTTCATGAACGCAAGACCGCACGCGATGGAAACGAGGCCGGGTGCGATGAAGGCCGTCCTCCAGTCGAAGTATTGGATGAAAAAGCCCGTGGATATAGCGGCGGCGGCTATGCCGAGGTTGCCGACCATGCCGTTGATTCCTATGGTGGTGCCCGGCTTCGCCGAATAGCGCAGCAGCATTGGAATCCCTACCGGATGATAGATCGAGGAGAATGCACCCATCACCGAGAGCGCCAGCGCCAGTTGCCACGCGTTTTGGGTTAGCGCGATCAACACGGCCGAGGCGCCGATGCCGAAGAAGAAGACCAGCATCATCGCGCGCCGGCCCCAGAGGTCTCCGAGCCGTCCCGAGGGCAGCGATCCGATGCCGAACATCAAGAACGCACCCGTGGTGTAGGGCATGAGATCTTCCCAGCGCTCCAGGCCGAAATCGCGCGCGATCGCCGCGACCGCGGTCGCAAATACGAGCAGCATCAGATGATCGATCGCGTGGGCGAAGTTGAGTAGCGACGAGGTCAGGCGCCAAGACATCAGGGATCCCTCGATTCAAAGGCGCGAGTTTAACCTGGAAGCCCGAACGCGTCGGCTGAGGTTCTTGTTGCAAATTGCGGGCTGTGTCGCCTCGCCCTCTCACTACTTGGACGAACCCCCAATTCCGCGCCAATTTTCGCGACTGAGCAGTCTCTAGGCTACCGCCTCGCGCATGGTCACGAATTCCTCGGCAATCGTCGGGTGTATGCCGATGGTGGCATCGAACTGGCGCTTCGTAGCGCCGCACTTGAGCGCCACGGCGAAGCCCTGGATGATCTCGCCCGCGTCAGGCCCGACCATGTGCACGCCGAGCACGCGCTCGCTACCCCGATCCACCACCAGCTTCATCAGCACCTTCTCGCCGCTTTGTGTGAGCTGGTGTTTGAGCGCTCCGTATTCGGTGCGGTATACATCGATCGCGCCATGGCGCTCGCGCGCCTGCGCTTCGGACAGGCCGACCGTGCCGACGTTCGGGTTACTGAATATGGCGGTGGGGATGCCCGCGTAGTCGAGGCTGCGACCGCCTGCGCCAAATAGGCGCTCGGCCACGACCATGCCTTCGGCGAGCGCCACCGGCGTCAGCAGCACGCGGTCGATGACATCGCCCACGGCATAGATCGACGCGACGCTGGTCGCGAAATCTTCGTCGACTACGACGGCGCCGTTGGGGGCGAGTTTCACGCCCGCCTGCTCGAGGCCCATGCCGCGCGTATTGGGGGCACGGCCGGTGGCATACATCACGCAATCGGCCTCGAGCTTGGAACCGTCGGCGAGCGTGGCGGTGAGTCCGCCTTCCCTGCCCGCGCGCGCGATGCGGTCGATGTTGCTGCGAAACAGGATGCGCGTGCCTTTGTGCCGCATTTGTTCGGCGAGAAAGCGGCCGAGGTCGGCATCGAACTCCTTCAGCAGGCGCTCGCCGCGATAGACGAGCGTCGTGTCCACGCCGAGACCATGAAAGATCGAGGCGAATTCGACGGCGATGTAGCCGCCGCCCACCACCAGGGCCCGTCGCGGCAGCCGCTCTAAATGGAACGCTTCGTTCGAGCTGATGGCGTGTTCAACGCCGGGTATCGGCGGCAGCAACGGCCAGCCGCCGGTTGCAATCAGGATGTAGCGCGCCCTAAAGTGCTTGCCGTCGATTGCAACCGTATGCGCGTCCGCGAGCGTGGCGCGGCCGCGCAGCAATGTCGCGCCTGCACCGGTCAGCAGTTTCGCGTACACGCCGTTCAGGCGCTCGATCTCGCGGTTCTTGTTCGCGACCAGCGTTGACCAGTCGAATGCGGGTGGCGTCACGCGCCAGCCGTAGCCGGCGGCGTGATCAATGTCCTCGCCATAGTGGGCGGCGTAGGAAAACAGCTTTTTCGGAATGCAGCCGGCATTGACGCAGGTGCCGCCGAGATAGCGTTCTTCGGCGAGCGCAACGCGCGCCCCGAGCCGGGCGGCGAAGCGGGCTGCACGCACCCCGCCCGAGCCGGCGCCAATGACGAAAAGGTCGTAGTCGAATTGCGCCATGTTGGCATTTTCTCCCAGGAGATGATCGATTCGTTGGATGAGGCCGCGCTGCGTCTAGCAGCGCAACCAGCGCGGCCCGGCATCGGCCCAGCTCGGTTATGATAAGCGTATACTGATCATTGCTTAAGGGCGTGTCGTATGAGTCACAAGCACGAACAGTTGATCCAAGCCATTTTCCGCGAACCGGCCAGGGGCAATATTCATTGGCGCGAAGTGGAGTCGTTGCTGCATCATCTCGGAGCCGAGGTGGAATCGCTTTCGGGCGCGCGCCTGCGCGTGAAGCTGAACGGCTGGGAAGATGTCCTGCACCGGCCGCACCACGGCAACACGCTCGACCGGTCCGCGGTCAAAATCCTGCGCGAATACCTGGCCCATGCGCGCGTCACGCCTTCGCTGCTCGAGGCGCAGAAGCCGCAGAAGCCGCAGAAGCCGCAGAAGAACGATGCATAACCTGTTTGCCGGGCTGCCCGCGGCCGGTGCTGCGGAGCAGTTCGTGCAGCTCTTGTCGCGGCCCGGGCTGACGATAGAGCGCATCGTATCCACAGGACAAGCCAGTCCGCCGGGATACTGGTACGACCAGCCGCAGGGAGAGTGGGTGCTGGTACTCGCCGGTGAAGCCTGGCTCACCTTCGATGACGAGCCCGCGCCGCGCCAACTAATGCCGGGGGATTTCGTCGATATTGCGCCGCATCGCCGGCACCGCGTCGAATCGACCGCCGTGCCCACGGTGTGGCTGGCGGTGCATTACGGCTGAATGGAGCACGCGCGTGAGGGCTGAGGCGGCGGCCTGTGCGCTGCCTGCATCCCGCGGAACCGGGCCACGCGCAGGGCTGGCGCCGGATTAACCGACGCCGAGTAGCTCCACTTCAAACTCCAGTGTCGCGTCGGGCGGGATCACGCCGCCGGCGCCGCGTGCGCCGTAGCCGAGCTCGGGCGGGATCGTCAATTTGCGCTTGCCGCCCACCAGCATGCCTTGCACGCCTTCGTCCCAGCCGCGGATCACCTGGCCTGCGCCGAGGTGAAAGACAAAGGGATCGCCGCGATCCTTGCTCGAGTCGAACTTCTTGCCGGTCGTGAGCCAACCCGTGTAATGCACGGAAACGCTCTGGCCCGCAACCGCCGCAGCGCCATTGCCGAGCACGAGGTCTTCTATCATCAAACCGCTGGGTGTAGTCGGCATGGCAGTCTCGCAATTGAATGGGGACCGTCATTGTAGTGGCAAGGCTGCCGGCTGTGGCGCGAAAATGCACGGCGCGCGCCGCGGGTATCGCCTGAAGACCGCAGCGCCGCGCTGGTATAATTTCACCTCCTGTCGATACTGCCGGTGTTACGGCGGCGCCTTGACCCCTGGCTCAATGGAAACCTACGACATCGTCATCATCGGCGGCGGCATCAACGGCGCATGCATCGCGCGCGATGCCGCGGGGCGCGGATTGAGCGTGCTGCTGGTTGAGCAGAACGACCTCGCGTCGGGAACTTCGTCGGCAGCCACCAAGCTGATCCACGGTGGACTGCGCTACCTCGAATACTATGAGTTTCGGCTGGTGGCGGAGTCGCTGGCCGAACGCGAGGTGATGCTCAGAATTGCGCCGCACATCGTCTGGCCGCTGGAATTCGTGCTGCCGCACGAAAAGCACCTGCGCCCGGCGTGGATGATCCGCGCGGGCCTGTTTCTCTACGATCACATCGGCGGGCGTTCGAGCCTGCCTCATTCGCGCAACGTCAGACTCACAGCCGATGGCTACGGCGCGGGCCTGAAGCGCGAGTTTGCGCGGGGCTTTGCCTACTACGACGGCTGGGTGGACGACGCGCGCTTGGTGGTCCTGACCCTTTGCTCGGCGCGCGCGCACGGCGCGAGCGTGCTGCCGCGTACGCGCTGTATCGGCGCGCAGCGCGAAGGCGAGTTCTGGCGCGTGACGCTGCGCGGGGAGGCCGCGGGCGCGAGTCCGGCCCGCGCCGAGGCGAGCGCGGTGAGCGCGCGCATCCTGGTGAATGCCGCTGGACCTTGGGTGAAGAGCCTGCTCGATCGCGAGCTGAACATAGACTCCCCCGGCAAAGTGCGCCTGGTGAAGGGCAGCCACATCGTGGTGCCGCGCATTCACGACAAGCGCCACGCCTATATCCTGCAGAATCCGGACCGGCGCGTAATTTTCATGATCCCCTACGAGCGCGAGTTCACGCTGATCGGCACCACCGACGTGCAGGTGAGCGAAGACGAAATCCCGCCGGCGATTTCGACCGAGGAAATCGCATACCTGTGCGCTGCGGCGAGCCGCTACAGCGCACGTCCGGTCATGCCGGGCGAGGTGGCGTGGAGCTACAGCGGCGTGCGTCCTTTATACGACGACGGCAAGGAAGATCCATCGGCTGTCACGCGCGATTACGTGCTGTTGCTGGACGAGCGCGGACCACCGCTCGTATCGGTGTTCGGGGGCAAGATCACCACCTCGCGCAAACTGGCCGAGCATGTCTTGGACAAGCTCGCGCCTTGGGTAAGCGCGCAGCGTCCGTGGACGCACGCCGAGGCGCTGCCGGGCGGGGATTTTGGCGGGCGCGATTTTCAGGCCGTGCTGGCCGAGTTCCGTGCGCGCTTTGCGCGACTCGATCCGCATTGGCTGGCGCGCCTTTTGCGCCGCCACGGCACGCTCGCGGAGGCGATACTGGAAGGCGCAAGAACGGAGGCTGATCTGGGCGAGGACTTCGGCGGCGGGCTGTATGAGCGCGAGCTCGCCTATCTCGTCCGGCACGAGTGGGCAACATCGGCGGAGGACGTGTTGTGGCGGCGCACCAAGTGCGGCCTGCATATGCGCGCGCCACAGCGCCAGCGCGTCGCCGAGCGCATGGCGGGGCAACGATGAAACCGCTCGCCGCGATGCCACGTTCGGTGGTAGAGAACATTCGCGGCGTGTTCTGCGATATCGACGACACGCTCACCACCGAGGGCAAGCTCACCGCGCGCGCGTATACGGCGCTCGAGCACCTGCACGCGGCCGGCAAGCTGGTCGTTCCCATCACCGGGCGGCCGGCCGGCTGGTGCGACCATGTTGCGCGCATGTGGCCGGTCGACGCCGTGGTGGGCGAAAACGGCGCTTTCTATTTCTATTACGACGACGCGCGCAAGAAAATGGAACAGCGCTTCTTGTTCGATGCGGCGGTACGCGTTGCCAACCGCGAACGACTGATTAGCGTGCGCGAGCGCATCCTGCGCGAGGTGCCGGGCTGCGCGATCGCCTCCGATCAACTCTATCGCGAGGCCGATCTCGCGATCGATTTTTGTGAAGACGTGCCGCGTCTGCCCTTTGCCGAAGTGGACCGCATCGTCGCGATCATGCGCGACGCGGGCATGACGGCGAAAATCAGCTCCATTCATGTCAACGGCTGGTTCGGCGAGTACGACAAGCTGGGGATGACGCGCAAGCTGATGCAGGAGCGTTACGCGAGCGACCTCGAGCGCGAGCGTACGCGCTACCTCTTCATCGGCGATTCGCCCAATGACGCCCCGATGTTCAAATTCTTTCCCAACTCCGTGGGCGTGGCCAACGTGGCCGATTTCGGTGCGCGCCTGACGGAGCCGCCGGCCTATGTCACGCGCGCGCGCAGCGGCGACGGTTTCGTCGAAGCCGTCTCGCTGCTGCTCGATGCAGCAGGCTGATTGATGGAATGGTGGCTGGGCTATGCTGGCGTCGGCGCGGCGGTCGGTTTTTTTGCGGGGCTCCTGGGCATAGGCGGCGGCGCCATCATGGTGCCACTGCTCGTGATGCTGTTCGAGGCGCAGGGGCTGCCCAAGGCCTACATACTGCATCTAGCCGTAGGCAGCGGCATGGCGAGCATCCTCTTCACTTCGGTGTCGAGCGTGCGCGCGCACGCGGCGCGCGGCGTAGTGCGCTGGGATCTGGCGGCAGCGCTGACGCCTGGCATCCTCATCGGCGGGCTGCTCGGCTCCGCCGTCACCGCCTTGATTTCGACGCAGCTGTTCGCCGCCCTCTTCACCGCCGTCGTCTTCGCCGCCGCGACCAACATCCTGATCGATCGCAGGCCCAAGCCTACGCGCCAATTGCCGGGCGCTCTGGGCTCGGTGCTGGTCGGGATGGTGATCGGATTCGTCTGTTCGCTCGCAGCGATGGGAGGCGCGTTTCTGACCATACCTTACGCGCTGTACTGCAACGTGACCATGCTGCAGGCGATCGGCACGGCGGCTATCGTCGGTTTTCCGATCGCGCTTGCGGGTAGCCTCGGCTTTGTCGTGACGGGCTGGGGACTGAGCGGATTGCCGCCGTATAGCTTCGGTTACGTCTATCTGCCCGCGGTGCTCGGGCTCACGCTCGTGAGTGTCCTGACCGCACCGCTAGGCGCCGCCGCCGCGCACCGGCTGCCAACCAGGCGCCTGAAGCAGATTTTCGCGCTGCTGCTCTACGCCCTGGCGGCAAAGATGCTGGTCGGCCTGTGGTAGCAGAAATGGGGTCAGAGTAACTTTTCCGGCCGCTCTGGCCATGAAATATTTGGCGGCAATCGGGCAGAAAGTTACTCTGACCCCATTTTCCTTCGCAACCGGCTCGTGCTCGCGCTAGATCGTGCCGTCGGCGCGCAGCTTTTCGACGGCGGCCGCGTCCAGCTGCAGCACAGAGCGCAGGACTTCCTCGGTGTGCTGGCCGAGCACGGGCGGTGCGAGCTTGTACTCGATCGGCGTGGCGGAGAAGCGCATCGGGCTTGCGGTCGTGGACAGCTTGCCCGCTACCGGATGGTCGAGCTCGACCCGGATGCTGCGCGCTTTGACCTGCGGTTCTTCGTAGACTTGCGCAAGGTCGTTGATCGGGCCGTTGGGGATGCCTGCCGCCTCGAGCAGTTCTACCCATTCGCGCGTGCTGCGCTTTTGCATGATCTCCTGCAGCAGGCGCGTCATCTCGGCGCGGTTCTCCACGCGCTTGCCGTTGGAGGCGAAGCGCGCGTCCGTAGCCAACTCCGCGCAGCCGGCGGCCTGGCAGAACTTGCGGTACATGTTGTCGTTCGCGCAAGCGAGAATGACGTTGCCGTCCTTGGTGCGAAAAGGCTGATAGGGGACGATGTTCGGATGCAGGTTGCCGATGCGCTGGGGCGGTTTCCCGGTGGCGAAGTAGTTGGTGTTCTGATAGCCGAGTAGCGCGATCTGGGAATCGAGCAGCGCGAGATCGAGTTGCTGGCCGATGCCGGTCTCGGCGCGGTGGGCGATCGCCGCGCAAATGGCGATGCTCGCGTACATGCCAGTGATGATGTCGGCCACCGGGACTCCGGCGCGTTGCGGGCCACCGCCCGGTACGTTGTCGGGCTCGCCCGTGACGCTCATCATCCCGCCCATGCCCTGCATCATGAAGTCGTAGCCCGGATGCTCGCGGTACGGGCCGGTCTGGCCGAAGCCGGTGACCGAGCAGTAGATGAGGCGCGGATTGATACTCTTCAGGTCGTCGTACGCAAGGCCGTAGCGCGCGAGGTCGCCGAATTTGTAGTTCTCGATCAGGACATCCGAGATGCGCGCGAGTTCGCGCACGAGCTGCTGTCCGGCTGGCGTGGAGATGTTGAGCGTGATCGATTTCTTGCCGCGGTTGGCCGAGGTGAAATAGGCCGAGTCCTTGGTGTCGCGGCCTTCCTTGTCCTTTACCCAGGGCGGGCCGTAGGTGCGCGAGTCATCCCCAAATCTTGGGCGCTCGACTTTGATTACCTCGGCGCCGAGGTCGGCCAGGTTCTGGCCGGCCCAAGGCCCGGCGAGCACGCGGGAGAGGTCGAGTACGCGGATATGCGAAAGAGGACCGGACATGGGGCTTGATTCCATTCAATGGTTAATAAATTGCGGCTGCCAAAGCGCACCCGATACGCGTGAAGGCATTCATTTTGAAGCGGCCTTTATTGAACATCGTCGTCCGTATTAGAGAAACGCAGTCGATACGCAGATATCCAAGTTGACGCGTATCGTAACCCATTCTGCAAGTGGTGTTATGCCCAGGCCGTTTGGATCCCCGATTCTGTACGCATGAACAGCCATCCGTACAGAATCGGGGATCTTGGGGAAAACCTGAAGTCGTCCAATTGATGCGGCGCGCTGAATAGCTGTCCCAGATTCGCGGCTAGTGTGGCGCACGCGGTGTCATTTCGCGCCGCCCATCATGTGATTGGGCAGCCAAGTGGCGATGTCGGGAAAAAAGCACAGGATGACGATCGCGAGGACCATGCACAGCACGTAAGGGTAAGCGCCGCGCATGATGGTCATCAACGGCACGTCCGGTGCTATCGCATTGATGACGTAGATGTTGAGGCCAACGGGCGGGCTGATCAGCCCGATTTCCATGTTAATGGTCACGATCACGCCGAACCACACCGGATCGAATCCCGCCGCCGTGATGATAGGCAGCAGGATCGGACTGGTCATCAGGATGATCGCTGCCGGAGGGATGAAACAGCCCGCGACCAGCAGGAACACGTTGATCAGCGCCATCAGCACCCAGCGATTTACTTCGAGCTCCGCGATCGCCGTCGCCAGCGTCTGCGTCAGGTAGAGCGAGGTGAGCATATAGCCGAACACCACGGAGGCGGCGATGATCATCAGGATCATCACCGATTCCCTGGTGGTGTCGCGCAGGATCGCCCACCATTGTTTCGGATTCCACATGCGGTAGATCGCCATCGCCATCACCACGCACAGCGCCGCGCCCACGCCGGCCGCCTCCGACGGCGTCGCAATGCCGCCGTAGAGCACGTACATGACACCCACCACGACGGTCAGAAACGGCGCCACCTTGGGCACCGACTGAAGTTTCTGTTTCCAGGTATAGCGGAAATCCGCGGCGTGCGCGCGAAAGCCCCGCTTCCACATGAGAAACAGCGTCCACAGCACGAACAGCCCGGTGAGCATCAAGCCGGGTATGACGCCGGCGAGAAACAGGCGCCCGATCGAAGTCTCGGTGGCGATGCCGTAGAGAATGAAGGTGATCGAGGGTGGGATCAGGATGCCGAGCGTGCCGCCGGCGCAGATCGATCCGGTCGCGACGTCGTCGGGGTAGCCGCGCTTACGCATCTCAGGGATGCCCATTTTGCCGATTGCCGCGCAGGTCGCCGGTGAGGAGCCGGTGAGCGCGGCAAACAGCGCGCAGGCGCCAATGTTCGAAATCACCAGGCCGCCGGGCAGCCGGTATAGCCACCGGTCGAGCGCTTCATACAGATCCTTGCCCGCCGGCGAGGAGCCGATCGCGGCTCCCATCATCACGAACATCGGAATCGATACCAGGGTGAAGTCGTTGAGCCCCGCATAGAAAGTCTCGGCCACCACCTGCAGCGCGTCGAAGCCCTGGAACAAGGCGATGAACACGATCGCAAGCGTCCCCAGGCTGAATGCGACCGGCGCGCCCGAGAGCAGGATCACCAGCGTGATCAGCATGACCAGAGCCCCCTGGGTGCCGGGGCTCATACGCCATGCCCCCTGGAGATGCCGAAAGGCTGTTCGCGCCCGCTGATGAGGCCGACGAGGTCGGCGAGGCACTGCAGGGTCAAAAGGCCGAGGCCTATAGGCAGGGACGAATAGGGTATCCACAGGCGTACCCGCCACATCGTGTCGGACGCCCAACTGTTAGCCCAGGACTCATGCCAAAGCGCGGCCGTGAACACGGTCATCGTCACGGCGAAAAAGAGGGTCACCGCGGCAGCAAACAGCGCCAGCCACCAGCGAAACCGCGGGCCGGCGTACAGCGGCAGGATATCGACGTTGACATGGCCGCGCTCCATCAGCACGTAGGGGCTGCCGATGAAGGTCGCCGCAATCAGGCTGTAGGTGACGAAATCGGTCTGCCAGATGGTGTTCTGATTCAGCACAAAGCGCACGAACACCATATGGCAGACCACGATTACGCCGATCGCAATCAGCGCGGCGGCGAAGTAGCCGAACAGCCGGGAGAGAAACTTGACGCTGCGGACAAACAGATCCATGCACGATCCAGTGTTTGCGGCACGCGGGCCGCTCTAGGGTCAAGGAAAACGAAGCAGCAGGCGGCATCGCCGCCCGCTGCCGGCGCTTGGCGCTTACTTGATGCTTAGCGCGTCGTCGATCAGCTGCTTGCCGTCGGGCACTTCCTTGGCGAATTGGGCGTAGGAGCTTTCCTTGGCGACCTTGATCCAGGCGTCGTACTCGGCCGGCGTCAGCGTGATCACCTCGACCTTGTTGTCCTTGAACGCCTTGACCATCTTTTCGTCCAGTCCCTTGGCTTCCTTGGCGAAGTAGTCCTGCGACTTCTTCCCGGCCGCGATCAGGGCAGCCTGCTGGTTCTTGTTTAGCTTGTCGAACGCCTTCTTCGACATCAGCACCGGCTCGTACATGAACCACAAGGCATTCTCGCCCGGCGCGGTGATGCATTTCACCTGTTCGTAGAGGCGAAACGAAACGAAACTGCCGGTGCTCGTATCGGTTGCCTCGATCACCCCAGTCTGCATCGCGTTATAGACTTCGTTACTCGGGATCGAGACGATGGAGGCGCCTGCCTGCTGCCACATGGCGGCGAAGGTCGGGCCGGCGGAGCGGATCTTCAGGCCCTTGAAATCGGCCGGCGTGCGCAGGCAGGTCTTCTTGGAGGCGACGGCGCCGGCGAGCCAGGCGTCGGCAAGCACTATTACCCCTGCTTTCTCGATTTTCGCCTTGATATCCTTCATGAACTTCGAGTCGTTCAGGCGCGCGGCGCGCTCGTGATTGCGCACCAGCCCGGGCATCAGCGTCGCGCCAAATGCGCGCACCTTGCCGCTGGCGTAGTCGAGCGGGAACGAGGAGATGTCAAGCTGGCCGTTCACGAGCGCGTTCCACTGCTCGTTCGGCTTGAATAGCGACGCACCCGGATAAATCTGGATCTCGAGCTCGACTTTGGCCGCTTTAGCCTCGCGCGCGATGATTTGCACCATCTCGTCGCGCGCATCACCCTTGCCGCCGGGGAACTGGTGCGCGGCGCGCAAGGTGATAGTGGCGGCGAGCGCGGAACCGCTTACCGCTGCGGCCACCAGTACAGCCGTGATGCCTAGGTGTTTTGGATTGATCATCGATATGTCCTCCAGGTTTGTTGATGTTTGTCGAAATATCCTGCTGCAAGTTCAAATTCGAAGTGCAACTCTGATCAGCGGGTAGGCGTTTCCCCGGTTGGCCGGGGTATGCAGATGCAACGCGGCGTTCGCCGCCATTCTAGACCGGCGCGGACGGGCTACAAAGCAGTCAGTGTTGCGCCGCGGCGTCGTTGCAAGGTCTTGCGCGTGTCACTTGCCTCTGAACTGCGGTTTTTGCTTCGCCAAAAACGCCTTGAAGCCGATGCGGTAGTCCTCGGTGTCGAAGCACGCATAGCCTTCATCGCGCTCGGCTTCGGTGAGCGGCTGCGGATCGGCCAGGCGGCGCGCAAACTTCTTGTGCCAGCGCGCGACCAGCGGCGCGCCCGCGGCGATGCGCTCGGCCGTCGCGCGGGCTTCGGCCTCCACTTGATCGTCGGCAACGACGCGGCTGACGAGGCCTTTTTCCTTCGCTTCGGCCGCGCCGAACACCCGGCCCTCGAGCAGGATTTCGAGCGCGGTGGCGCGGCCGACGAGCTCGATGAGCGCGGCCATTTCGCCATAGCCGACCACCAGCCCGAGCTTGTTGATCGGGATGCCGAAGCGGCTCGATTCGCCGCAAATGCGCAGATCGCACTGCGAGGCAATCTCGAGGCCGCCACCGACGCACACGCCGTGGATCATGGCCACGGTCGGATGGCGGCACACCTTTACCGCGCGCATCGTGCCCTCGATTTTGTCGCCGTAGTTCTTCGCCATCCTGGCGTTGGCGCGGACTTGCTCGAATTCCGCAATGTCGGCGCCCGCGGCGAAGGCTTTCTCGCCCGCGCCGCGCAACACGATACAGCGCACGCCTTCCTCGGTCTCGAGTTCGCGCACGATCTCCCCGAGGCGCATCCACATCCCGAAGCTGAGCGCGTTGAGTTTGTCGGGGTTGTTGAGCGTGACGGTCGCGATGGCGCCGTCGCGCTCTAAATAGACAGGATCAGACATAAATATCACCTTTGCTCCATTCACAAAGGTCGCGAAGGAAAAGCATGCCGGGCCTCCTTTATGAACCTTTGTGGCCTTCCCGGAAAAAAATCAACGATAGAAGAACTCCACCAGTCCCAGCCCGGTGATGGGGATGTACGTCACCATCATCAGCACCGCGAACAGCACGCCGATGAAGTAAATATTGACCTTAGTGACCTCCCACACGCTGGCCTTGGCAATCGAGCAGGCGACCATCAGCACGCTCGCCACGGGCGGCGTTTGCTGCCCGATGCCGAGGTTGATGGTGACGACGAGGCCGAAATGCACGGGGTCAATGCCGGCCAGTTTCACCAAAGGCATTACCACCGGCACCACCAGGATGATGGCCGCTGCCGAGTGCAGGAACATGCCGAGCAGCAGGAACAGCAGGTTCAGCATCGCCAGCACGAACCACTTGTTGGTGGTGATTTCCGCTACCGCGCGCGCGAGCTGCTGTGGCGCCTGGATCTCGGTGAGATAGGAGCCGAGCAGCGCCGAAGTGGCCACCAGCAGCATCACCACCGCGGTCTGCGAGCCGCCTTCGATCATTGCGGCCTTGAGATGGGCGAGATCGAGTTCGCGGTAAACGACCAGGCCGATGAACAACGCGGCGACGACCGCCAGCGCCGCACCCTCGGTGGCGGTCACGACGCCGCCGAAAATGCCGCCCAGGATGATGACTGGCAGGAAAAACGCCCAGAACGCCTCCCTGAACGTCTGCGCCACGCGCGACCAGCGGAACGCCTCTTCCCGCGGCAGGTCGTAGCGCAGCGCGAACCAGTAGGCCATGCCCATCAGGCCGAGCCCGCCGATGATGCCCGGCACGATGCCGGCGACGAACAACTGCACCACCGAGGTATCGGCCATCACCGCATACAGGATCATCGGGATCGAGGGCGGAATGATCACGGCGAGCGTGGCGGCGGAGGACATCACCGCGGCGGCGAGCGCCTTGGGATAGCCCTTCTTTTTCATCGCCGGAATCAGGATCGAGCCGAGCGCCGCCACGTCGGCGACCGCCGAGCCCGAAATCTCGGCGAAGAACATCGAGGCGCCGATCGATACCATCGCCAGCCCGCCGCGGATGAAACCGAGCAACGCGGAAGCGAACGCGATCAGCCGCGCCGAGATGCCGGAGGCGTTCATGATTGCGCCGGCAAGGATGAACAGAGGAATCGCGAGCAGCGGGAAGTTGGTGGCGCCGTTGTACATGACGATCGGAATGTTGGGCAGCGTAGCCAAGCCCTGCACCGTCGCGATCGCGATCACCGCGACAATACCGAGGGCCACTGCGATCGGCACATTGATGACCACCAGCGCCAGCACGCAGGCGAAGAGCAGCAATATTTCCATCAGTGGCTCGCCTCGTTCGCCTTGTCTTGCGCACCGCCGCCATGACGCGCCTCGGCAAGGATGGCAGGAACGTTGAGCGCTTCGGCGAGAAGTATCAGCACCGCGCTGATCGGGATCACCGACTGCACGTAGTTGACCGAAACCTCGGGCAGCGATATCAGGTGATCGGTGGCGAGCACGTCGAGTATCGACCAGCCGGTGTACGCGAGCAGGATGAAAAACGCGAACACCAGCGCCTCAGCAAGAAGCGCGAGGGGCAGGCGCACCGCCGGCGGAAATATCGCCACCAGTTCAGGGCAGGAGATATGCCCGCGTTTTGCCGCCGCGAGCGCCGAGCCGTAGTAGGTCAGCCACGCGAGCAGGATCGAGGCGACTTCGTCGTACCAGTGGAGCGACATCCCGATGGTGCGGAATACCACGCCAATCGTTACCTCGATCGCCAGCGTGGCCATCAGGACAATGACCACCCATTCGAGGGCGCGTTCGTAGCCCTCGCGAATACTTGCCAACGTCAAATTATCCCCCTGCGCTCTCTACAATAGAGATCAGCACCGGACGCCGCGCTACTTGCCAAGCGCGATGGCACGCTCTATGACGTCCTTGGCGCTCGGCACTTCCTTGGCGTAGTCGTCGTACACGGGCTTGGAGGCCGCGATGAAGGCATCCTTGTTGGCGGTGTTCACCTTGATGCCGGCGGCCTTCATCTTGGCGAGCAGCTGCTCGTCATCCTTCGCCGCCTTTGCGTAGACGAACGCCTGCGTCTCCTTGGCGCTGTCCTCGAGGACCTTGCGCACATCGGCCGGCAGCGAGGGCCATTTCTTCGTGCCCACGACCAGGTATGCGGGCGTGTAGACGTGGCCCGTGATCGAGAGGTATTTCTGCACCTCGTAGAACTTGGCGCTGGCGATCTGCGCATAGGGATTCTCCTGGCCGTCCATGACGCCGGTCTGCAGCGCCGTGAATACCTCGGAGAATTTCATCGGGCTGGGGTTGGCGCCGTAAGCCTGGAACATCTTCACGCGCCACTTGCCTTCCGGCACGCGCAGCTTGATGCCCTTCAGGTCGGCCGGCACGTTGATCGGGTGCTTGTTGTTGGTGATGTGGCGATAGCCGTTCTCCCAAACGGCGAGCACCTTGATGCCCTTCTTTTCCGCCTCCGGCTCGAACTTCGACCAGAACAGCTCCTTCTCGATGCGCTTCATGTGATTGCGGTCTTTGACCAGGTAGGGCATCTCGAATACGCCGAAGATGTCCGCTTCCGAGGACATGACCGTGGACGGCTCGACCATGTCGATGGTGCCGAGCTTGAGCTTTTGCAGCATCTCCTTGTCACCGCCGAGCTGGCTCGAGCCGTAGACCACCACTTTGTACTTGCCGCCGAGTTTGGCGTTGGCGCGCCTGGCGAATTCATCGGCGGCCGCGCCGATCAGCGAGCCCGGCTCGCCTACGTGTCCGAGCTTGAGTTCCACCCCTTGCGCGACGGCAATGAGAGGCGCGGCGAAGAGCACCGCGATGCTTCCCAGTTTGCATAATCTCATCTGTTCCTCCTTCGAAATTATTGCCCTGCGGATGCGGGCAGTCTTTCCACCACTACTACTTCCGCTCCCCGAAAACTAAAGGGGGGCGGGCCACGCAATCATGCGGCGATGCGTTGCGCACCCTTGGCGCGCGCGCACTCGATCAAGTAATCGAGCGCGGTCTGCGCCCCGCCCTTCGCGTGCGGGACGCTCGCCAACGCGAGCCCCATCTCGACGCCGGCAAGCGTGCCGGCCAGGGCGAGGTCGTTGAAGTCGCCAAGATGACCGATGCGAAATATCTTGCCCGCGAGCCTTCCCAAGCCTGTGCCGAGCGACATGTCATAGGCCTGCAGTATGGTTTTCCTCAGCGCGTCGGCATCGTGGCCGGCCGGCATCATCACCGCGGTGAGGGTGTTGCTGTATTCCTCGGGATCGGCGCAGAGGATTTCCAGCCCCCAGGCGCGCACCGCGCGCCGCGTCGCTTCGGCGTGGCGCGCGTGGCGCGCGAATACGTTTTGCAGGCCCTCTTCCTGGAGCATGGCCAGCGCCTCGCGCAGGCCATAGAGCAGATTGGTCGCAGGTGTATAGGGAAAATAGCCCGATTTGTTGGCGGCGATCATGTCGTCCCAGCCCCAATAGGACTTGGCCAGCTTGGAGGACTGCGCGGCTTTGCGCGCCTTCTCGCTCACTGCGTTGAACGACAGACCTGGCGGCAGCATCAAGCCCTTTTGCGAACCTGCCACGGTCACGTCCACGCCCCATTCGTCGTGGCGGTAATCGATCGACGCGAGCGAGGAAATCGTGTCCACCATGAATAGGGCCGGATGGTGGGCCGCGTCGATCGCCTTGCGCACAGCGGCGATCCGGCTGGTGACACCGGTGGAGGTTTCGTTATGCACCACGCACACCGCCTTGATCGCATGCGCTTGGTCTTCGGCGAGCTTCGCCTCGACGGCCGCCGGGTCGGCGCCGTGGCGCCAATCCGTGGCGATCAGTTCCACCTGCAGACCGAACTTGCGCGCCATTTTCTGCCACAGACTGGCAAAATGCCCGGTTTCGACCATCAGCACCTTGTCGCCGGCCGACAACGCGTTGACCAGCGCGGCTTCCCAAGCGCCGGTACCCGAAGCCGGGTAGATCACGACCGGTTGCTGCGTCTGAAACACATGCTTCAGTCCTTCGATGATCTGTAGGCCCATGCGGCCGAACTCGGGCCCGCGGTGATCCATGGTCGGATAGTCGATCGCCCGCAGTATGCGATCGGGCACATTGGTCGGTCCGGGGATTTGCAGGAAATGACGACCGCTTTTGAAGGCCATGGCGAGGTTCCTCGTAAGTAGGATGGCGAGTTGAACAGCCTCAAGCGTATGGAACTATTTTGTATGCAATTTAATCACGTCCGCGCAGCATACGTCAATGAACTCGTAACATATTGATTAAGAAATATACCATACGGATTGCCAAGAGCGGAAGCTGGACGTATTATGCATACAAAATGACTTCTGCAATGAATCCATCCCCGGAAGATCCGCTCGTGAGCGACGTTCCCGAATCTGCACTGGAGCCGCGGCTACTCGCGGCCGAAGTGGTTTCGCGTCTGCGCGACATGATCATCCGGGGCGAGCTTGCGCCCGCGGTAAAACTCAATGAGCGCGTACTGTGCGAGCGCCTGAGCACTTCGCGCACTCCGGTACGCGAGGCACTCAAGTATCTCGCCTCCGAAGGCCTGGTGGAGTTGCTGCCAAACCGCGGCGCCATCGTCACGCCGATAACCGCTATCGCGGTGCGCGAAACATTCGTGGTGCTGGGGGCGCTCGAGACGCTCGCCGGCGAGCTCGCATGCGCCAACGCGAGCGACGCCGAAATCGCCGAAATCCGCGCCCTGCACTATCAGATGCTCGCATACCATGCGCGCGGCGAGCTCGCGTCGTATTTCCGCTGCAACCAGCAGATACACCTGCGCCTCGTAGAAAGCACTGGAAATGCGGCGCTCGCCAACACCTACCGCGCATTGAACGCGCATGTGCGCCGCGCGCGCTACATGGCCAATCTCTCGCGTAAGCGTTGGGACGATGCAATGGCGGAGCATCAGGAAATTCTCGATGCGCTCGCGCGGCGTGACAGCGCGCTGCTGCCGGCGTTGCTGCGCAAACACCTCGACAACAAGATGCTGGCGGTGATGGAGGCGCTCGGCGAGCAAGGCGGCGTAGTTATGTAGTAAGGTAACGCCGCGTGCCAGAAGCCGCAGGCAAACAGGAGGGAAGCTATCCCCCTCAATTCGCAACGAGTGAGGAAATCGCTTTGCGCATCGACATCATTTCCGACGTGGTCTGTCCCTGGTGCTGCATCGGCAGGCGCCAAGCCGAGACGGCGAGCGCATGAGGGAAGCGAAGGTGAACCCACCGCCGCCGCACGCAGGCGGGAGTTCGCTCGCCGCGCGGCTGCGGCGCGAGATGCAGGGCGAAGTCCTGTTCGATCGCGCGAGCCGCGGGCGCTATTCCACTGACGCCTCGATCTACCAGATCGAGCCGGTCGGGGTGGTCGTGCCGCGCACCGAAGAGGATGCGCGCATAGCCATCCAGATCGCCGCCGATCGGGGCGTGCCCATCCTGCCGCGCGGCGCGGGCACCTCGCAATCCGGCCAGACCGTGGGGGCGGCGCTGGTCATCGACAACTCGAAATACCTGAATCAGGTAGTGGCCTTCGATCCCGAGGCACGCACGGCGGTGGTGCAGCCGGGCCTGGTGCTTGATCAGCTCAACGCCTATCTCAGGCCGCATGGCCTGTGGTTCCCGGTGGATGTCTCCACGAGCGCGCAGGCGACCCTGGGCGGCATGGCGGGCAACAACTCCTGCGGCTCGCGCTCGATTCGATACGGCAACATGGTGCACAACGTGCTCGGCATCGACGCTCTGCTCGCCGACGGCTCGGCATTTCATTTCGGCGCGAGCGACCAGCTTGCCGCCGCGCCTCCCGCCTACCGCGCGCTCATCGAGCGCGTGCACACCCTTGTGCGCCGCGAGGCCGAGGAGATCGAAGCGCGCTGGCCCAAGGTGCTGCGCCGCGTGCAGGGCTATAACATCGACATGGTGCAGCCGGAGAGCGAGGGCGTGCCGCGAGCGCACAATCTCGCGCATCTCTTAGTCGGCTCCGAGGGCACGCTCGCCTATTCCAGGCGCATCCATCTCACGCTCGCGCCTCTGCCCGCGCACAAGATCCTGGGCGTGTGCCATTTCCCGACCTTTCGTCAGGCCATGCAGGCGCCGCAGCACATCGTCAAGCTCGCGCCCACGGCGGTGGAGCTGGTGGACCGCACGATGCTGGAACTCGCGCGCGGCAATGCCGTCTTCAAGTCGGTCGTCGATCGCTTCCTCAAAGGCGATCCGGACGCGATCCTGCTGGTGGAATTCGCAGGTGCGGATCGCGGCGAGCAGCTGGCGAAGCTCGCGCAGCTCGTGGAATTGATGGGCGACCTCGGTTTTCCGGGCGGCGTCGTCGAAATCGCCGAAGCGGGTCTGCAAAAGGAAGTGTGGGAGGTAAGAAAGGCCGGCCTCAACATCATGATGTCGATGAAAGGCGACGGCAAGCCGGTGTCGTTCATCGAGGACTGCGCGGTTCCGCTCGAACACCTTGCCGAATACACCGACAAGCTGACGCAGGTGTTCGCCAAGCACGGCACGCGCGGGACCTGGTATGCGCATGCTTCGGTCGGCACGCTGCACGTGCGCCCGGTGCTCAACATGAAGGAAGGCGGTGCGGCGCAGATGCGCGCCATCGCCGCGGAGGCGTGCGAACTCGTGAAGAGCTACAAGGGCGCCGCCTATTCGGGCGAGCACGGGGACGGTCTGGTGCGCTCGGAGTGGATCGAACCCATGATCGGGGCGCGCCTTGCGCGCACGCTCGAGGAGATCAAGGACCTGTTCGATCCGCGCGGGCTCATGAATCCGGGCAAGATCGTGCGTGGCTCGAAGCAGGATGATCGCACCCTGTTCCGCTTCAAGCCCGGCTATGCCACGCTCGGGTTCGACACCGCATTGGATTGGCGCGAGTGGACTGCGCCCGAATCCGCCAACGAAGCCGGTGACCGCGGCGTCCAGACGAGCGCCGCGTCTGGCCGCGGATTCCAAACGAGCGCCGCGTCAAGCCGCGGCTTTGTCGCCGCGGTCGAGATGTGCAACAACAACGGCCATTGTCGCAAGTTCGACGCGGGCACCATGTGCCCCTCCTACCGCGCCACGCGCAACGAGCGCGATCTCACGCGCGGGCGCGCCAATACCCTGCGCCTTGCGCTCTCCGGACAGTTGGGCGAGGACGCTTTCACCTCGGACGCGGTACGCGATGCCCTGGATTTGTGCGTGAGCTGCAAGGGCTGCAAGCGCGAATGCCCGACCGGCGTCGACATGGCGAAAATGAAAATCGAGTTTCTGTACCATTATCACAGGCGGCATGGCCTGTCGCTCAAGGACCGCCTGATCGCCTATCTGCCGCATTACGCGCCCTGGGGCGCGCGCTTCGCTTGGCTAGCCAACCTGCGCGATGCCGTTCCGGGCCTGGCTCGCGTGAGCGAATCGCTGCTGGGATTGTCGGCAAAGCGCTCCCTGCCCAAGTGGCGTGGCGACGCATTTCACCTGGATGCAGGCACCACGGCCCGCGGCGCACAAGCAGCACCCGAAGTCGTGCTTCTCGTCGACACCTTCAACAACTATTTCGAACCCGACAACGCGCGCGCCGCGCTTGCCGTGCTGGAGGCGGCGGGATACCGCGTGCACGTGGCGCGTGCCGCGGATAGTGAGCGCCCGCTATGCTGCGGCCGCACGTTTCTCGCGAGTGGCCTGGTGGACGAGGCACGCTCGGAGGCGCGGCGGACCGTCGAAGCGCTGCGGCCTTATGTCGAGCGCGGGCTCCCGGTCATCGGCTTGGAGCCTTCATGCCTCTACAGTCTGCGCGACGAGTTCAAGGCTATGCTGCCGGGCACGGCGACCGAAGCGCTCGCTCTGCGGGCGGTTTTGTTCGAGGAATTTCTCGCCGCCGAGCATCAGGCCGGGAGACTGAACCTCAAGCTCAACTCCCTGCCGCAGAAAAAAGCCCTGTTGCACGGCCACTGCCACCAGAAGGCTTTCGGCGCCATGTCGCAGGTTGCGCAAGTGTTGGCGCTGGTTCCCGATCTGAAAGTGGAGACCGTCGAATCGAGCTGTTGCGGCATGGCTGGGGCCTTCGGTTACGAGGCCGATCACTACGATGTTTCGATGGAAATGGCCGAAGCGGCGCTGCTGCCCGCCATGCGCAAGGCGGGCGCAGACACCCTGCTCGTCGCCGATGGCACGAGCTGCCGGCATCAGATACGCGACGGCCTTAAAGCAGGGGGAGCTGCACACGCATCGGATGCGCGACGCGAGGCCATGCATGTCGCGCAGGTGCTGGCGCGGGCGCTGGCCGCGCCACCCCCCCTTGAGCGCGGACCAGCCGATGCCGGATGAGCTTTCACTACTGCTGCTGCTCGCCGCGATCGGCTTTCTCGGCGCGCTCGTCTACGGCATGACCGGGTTCGGGTCCGCGCTGATCACCATTCCGCTCGCCACCCACTTCGTGCCGCTGTCGTTCGCGCTGCCTGTATTCGCGCTGGTGGATTTCGCCAGCGCACTGCGCATCGGGCTGCAAAACCCCAAGAATGCGGCAAAGATCGAAATACTGCATCTGGTGCCATTCATCCTGCTCGGAACGGTGACCGGCGTGACAGCTTTGGTCAATCTTCCGCGCGCAGGTGCGACGCTCGCACTAGGCGTATTCGTGCTGCTGTACGCCACGTACGCGCTGCGCTCCCGCCCGGCGAGCGCGCTAGTCAGCCGTCGCTGGGCCTCGCTCGCCGGATTCGCGTGCGGCGTCACCGGCACACTGTTCGGCGCCGGCGGGCCGCCTTATGTCATTTACCTCTCGCACCGGCAGTTGTCGAAGGAGCAGTTCCGCGCCACCTTGACTCTTACCGGTGTCTTCAGCATCAGCATTCGCCTCGTCGCCTTCGCCGCCACCGGATTGCTGTTCAAGCTTCAGGTTTGGTTGGCGGCGGCGCTCGCAGTGCTGGCGGCCATGGTCGGGCTGAGCATCGCTTCCTGGGTGTTCAAGCGTGTGACGCGCGAGGTCCTGCTGCGCGCAGTGGCCTTGGTGCTGCTCGCCAACGGCGCTTCCCTGATCGTGCGCGCGGCAGGCTGAGCGCGACATTTGGACAACAAACCTTAAGAAACGAACATGCAGACCATCTCCTTTCGCGACCTGTTCGACCATATCGGCACGCCGCTCATGGCTTTCAGCAAACGCGCCGAGGCGCTCTCGGGCGAGGAGGTGGAGTTGCGCGGCTATCTCGTCGCCATGCACAGCGACGAGAGGCAGATCACGCTGGCAAGCGAAGCAGGCGTATGTCCCGATTGCGCCGAGAAACCGGTAGCCTACGTGCACCTGCCTGGCTTCAGCCACGGCAATGGCCTCTTCAGCCCGCAGGCGGTGCGGTTGAAAGGGCGCTTGTCCTATGGTTTTGCCGTGGCGGCCGAAGGCTACGCGACGTTCTTGCGGCTGGAAGACGCGTCCGTGGCGACCGGGCTCAAGCCGGGGTTGTTGTCGGGCAAACGCAATTGAAGGTCAGCGCGACCGGGTAGAGCCGGCCGCCGCAGCGCGCAGCTTCTCGGCGGTCCGGTGCAACAGCAAGTTATGCTGAGTTTTCTGTTCCATCTGTCGGCCCCTGATACACGGTTGAATTGAATTTCTCCATGAACAGCTCTGGTTTGCCCAGGCGTGCAAACCCGAATTTCGCATAGAGCGTATGCGCATCCAGTGTTGCGAGAATCCAGCGTCGGAAACCTTGAAGCTCCGGATGCGCGAGTACACACTCGAGCAACCACTTGCCCAGGCCTCGGCCACGATACTCAGGCAGCACAAATACATCCCCAAGGTAACCGAATGTCGCGCGATCGCTGATGACGCGGGCGTAGCCGATCTGCACTTGGCCTCTCAGCAGGATGAAATTCAGAGAGTGCTGGATCGACTTTTGGACGAGCGAAGGCGGAATGCCCTTCGCCCAGTACGACTGGCCCAGAAACCCGGCAATGACCTCCAGGTCGGCCTTTTTCGGATCGCATGTGACCGTGAACTCGTCTCGTTGCCATTCCATTTTATTTTTCCTTGTTGCTCGCGGCCGCGACTTGAAGCGGAGGTTGGGATGAAGAAGGCTAACGTGGAGCTAACGCGCGCACTTCATCGCCTCGTTCAGTGTAGGTCATTTGGTCACTCACTGGGCAAAGCGCGTCTTAATCCCGGGCGCCAGCCTCGAGCAGGACCCTCACGACTTCCTCCTGCTGGCGGCCTCTTGCGGCCTTGAGCGCAGTGTAGCCGCCGACGAGCTGCGGCTTGGTCGGTCCGTGGCCCATGAACAGCATCGCAGGGGGTGTTTCCAGCAGCGGCGGCCAGTCGCTCGCGCTTTTCGCATTGAGCTTGGCACCGCCCGCGATCAGCGCCTTCACTGCATCGACCCGCCCGTCCTCAGCCGCGAGCATCAGGGGCGTGACCCCGGCGCGGTCCGAGACATTCACTTCCTGGGTATACGCGAGCGCCCGCATGACGACATCCCATTCACCCAAAAGTCCGGCGAAGTACAGCAGGAAGCGATCTTCCGGCGCCACTTTGCGGTCGCGGGCCAGAAGACGCACCGCTGCCTCGGGACGTCGATGGAGCGTGGTCCAGGTGAGCGGACCCATGGTCATTGCGGTGAAGAGCCCCTGATTGTTGTGGATCAACGGCTCCGAAGTGGACCGCAACACGGTGCTCGCACCGGCGCGAAGCGCGTAGCCAGGTGCAGGCAGCTCGTTCCACACCTGTTTTTGAATCGTGCTTTGATACTCAACGCGTCCGCCCGAGTCGATCAGCAAGTCCCCCAAGGCACGCGGTCCCGGCGTGGCGATCGCAAGCATAAGCGGCGTCAAGTCGCGGTAGCGCCGGTTCGGATCGGCACCTTGCTCGAGCAAGGCCCGTGCCCTCGCCGCGACGTCTGACGCCGGTATCGTGGCGCTCGCTGCAGCGCCGCCGCGGACTGAGCCGGTGGCGCCGTACATCGGATCCATGATCAGCGCGGTCAGCGCGGTATGGCCGCTGGCGGCATAGGCGTCGAGGTCGAGACCGCGTGACTTGAGCTTGGCGAGCGTCGGCGGGTGAAGACTCGCAGTCCGCGCGAGCTCGATCGAGTAACACCCGCGCGCCGTGCTCGCGCACTGTGGCCCGTCGGGTAGCCGCAGATTCGCCCCGGCATCGGCCAGGCTGGCCACGACCTCCCAGCGCTGCCGGTAAAGCGCGCGGGTGATCAGCCATTCCCGGTCGTTGCGTGCGCTGTGGTCTGCGCCTTTCTCGATGAGCATCCGCGCGCGTTCCGTATCGCCGCTTTCGATCAGAGGCCAGAGCGCCGCGGTCGGCGGCGAGCGTGGATCGGCGCCGCGCGCGAGGAGAACCGGGATGAGCTCGGAGTGATTCCCCTTCACGGCGACGGTGAAGAGGTCCGGGCCTTTGAGCGGCGCATCGGGCTTTGCACCGCCGGCGATGAGCAATTCCACCCTTGCCAGGTTTCCGCGCTCCACCGCTTGGGCGAGCGCAGTCATGCCTCTCCCGTTCTGCGCGTTGATGTCGGCGCCGTGTTTCCTGAGGAGCTGCACCGCCTCGAGCGATTTCACATAGTGGACGGCAGCCTCGCCAAATCCATCGAGGCGACCGGCCGTGGCGCCACCCGCAAGCAATAGCCTCCCGATCGTGACGTGATCCAGGCTGATCGCGATCGTCAGCGGAGACTGGCTCGTCCGCCCCCGGGTGGTTTCGTCGAAATTAAAATCGAGCGGCATGCCGGCTCGGATCATGGCACTGACCCGTGCGGCGTCTTGCTTCACGATCGCCGTCTGCAATTCGTCGTGGCGCGCAAGAGTCGCTTTCTGCTCGGGGGATAGGGCGTGCTCACCACGGGAGTCGAGGCTCGGAGATTGCGCGAGAGCCGCCGATGCGGCAAGCACGAGGCACGCGACGACTGCACAGTGTGCGCTAGCGTCTGCGTTCAGCGGCGCGCGGCTTCTTGCGCGTCCGCTGCGACGCTTAGTGTGCGCCCGACATGGGCATGAACTTATGGGGTGTAAGTCCCCTGTGGGAGTAACCAGCTTGTCGCATGTGACAAGGATAACCACTAGCCGAAGGCAAGGGCAAGCCCGCGAGGTCTTGTCTGAAGGAAGCCGGAGCGCAAAAGTGCGAGCCGACGGACAGAAATCGCATAGAAGGCCCAGTGCGCGGGCGAGTCAGCACTTGATGACAAAGCCCAAGGATACGGTGCATAGGGTAAATGCGGCGGTTGTGCACGGAAAGTTCATGTTCTTACTCGGGGAGATCTGTGAGGGATGGCGGCGGGAGCCGATCGTGGATAGAGCCAGAAGGGCCAGCTGGCGTATCAAGGCCCAGGCGTCGCGGGGCGTTGTCACCCGAGACGAGCGAAGAGGACAACAACCACGATCGGCGCACGCAGCGCCGCGCGCAGCAATGCGCGGGGTTACCTCGCAGAAGTCAGCAAAGGCCGTATTAGCCGG
>Ga0209514_10000378_pt1 | contig 94112 bp, 90 predicted proteins | sample Subgrocontami58m_FD_187452 | JGI IMG/M metagenome (GOLD analysis project Ga0209514, IMG submission 187452) | Subsurface groundwater microbial communities from S. Glens Falls, New York, USA - GMW37 contaminated, 5.8 m (SPAdes) (version 3) | ecosystem: Environmental > Aquatic > Deep subsurface >... | reverse complement strand
CCAGGGTGTGTCTTTGTAAGCAAGGACTCTGCGGTCTTCTAAGGTGAGCTGGGTTTGCTGGTTCTGGGTTTTTGCTGACAATACATTCTTGGCATCTTTGGCGCTGAGTGTTTTTACCTTGATGTTCTTAGCGTTCTTTGGAAGTTGGAGGAGGTTTTTTGTGTTGGTGATATCCGATTTTTTTATGATTGTTGTCCATTGAATGGGCTGGTTGGGGTTTCCGGCTACTGCGGCGGTCAGTTGTTTAGTGGTGATAGATTGGCTGTTGATGAGCTTTGCTGTGTCTATCTTTGGCGGCGGGAAAATTGCGACAGTGATTGTAATTGCCAGAAAGAGAAACACTGCAAACACAAACGCACCCTGAGCCGCAGCAAAGGGTTTAAAGGTTAGGGGAAGTTTAGTGTTTTTAAATAGTGTGAGTTCTTGATTTAATTTTTCAGTTATTTGTTTTTTAAAATTAAAGAACTGCTGGTTGAGGTATTGTTTGACGATTATTCCTAAGTTCTTGAGAACTCCAGAACAGGCGAGAACTGCTTTTACTGTTTTTCGTCTGAGGCTGAAGAAAGAACTGCGGAGGTATTTTCGGACTGCCGGCAGACACAAAAAACCAGCCTCCTTGAATAGGAAAACATTCTTTCCTGATTTTTTATTTTTGGAAAGCATTCCTTTATTTTAACACAAAAAAAAGAATGCAACATACTTGCCTTCTGTGGATAACTTTTTATCTTCTGGTTTTTATGCTCTGCAAAATGCCAAGACTCACAAAACTGCCGATAAGGCCCGAACCGCCGTAGCTTACAAATGGCAAATAAATTCCCACAACCGGCAACAGAGAAAGATTCATTCCTATATTGATAATAAACTGGGCAATTAAAATAATGGCAAAACCAGAAGCAAAAAGTCGTGGGAAATTTGATTGGGAGTTAATCGCAATTTTTAATACGCGCCAAACTAAATTTATGTAAGCTAAAAAAAGAATTGACACTCCGAGCAATCCCCATTCTTCAGCTATTACAGAAAAAATAAAATCTGTGTGGGGTTCTGGCAAAAACCCGTACTGAATCTGACTTCCCTGCCCCACTCCTTGTCCAAAAATCTGACCAGCGCCTATTGCAATTTTAGCTTGAGTTTGAGACCACGACCCCCCCAAAACATCATAAGGAAATATAAAAGAAATAACTCTTTCTCTTTGATAGTCTTTCAGCAAAAAATTCCAAGAAAAAGTTATCACTAAAATAAAACAAAGCAAAAGAATTAAAAAATGATTTATTTTAATTCCTGAAATTAACAAAACGCCAAGCCACATTAAAACCAATACCATAGCGCCTCCCAAATCTGGCTTGATAAAAACCAAGAGAGCTGGAAAAAAAACATACAAGCCAGAAAAAATAATGTGCCTGAATTTATACATTTCAACATGCCGCATTGAAAAGTATTTTGCCAGCAAAATAATTAGAACAATCTTTGTGGGCTCTATCGGGTCTAAAGATAAAAGCCCCACTTTATACCAGCCTCTTGTGCCCCTTATAACCGGCGCAAAAAAATGAAGGCCGGCTAATAAAATTAAACACAAGCCATAGAGAATTAAAATCAGCGAAGAGTTGTTTCTTAAAACCCTGTAATCAAAAAAACTCAGTAAAATCATCAGCCCGAACCCCACAATAAAAAAAACAATCTGTTTTTCCAGATTTAAAAAATCGCTCTTTGCCAGAGAGTAGCTATATATAGAAGACAGCCCGAATGCCACAAGAATCAAAGCGGAAATTATAATCCCCCAATCAAGTTTTTTTAATTGGCTTGTAAAAACGCTCATTGTGAAAATTTCAAATTTTAAATTATAAATTTTTAATCAACGGAGTTTGTAAATTAGGACTATTTTCATCGATATCAGTTAATTTTCTGACGGGCATTAAATCAGCTACCGATTCTGTGTGCTTCCAATTTTGTAATATATCCCAAACACTGCTTTCTCCAACATAGTCCATGACAAAATCACCATTTTCTTTTTTCTGCTGATATGCCGTGTAAAGAACGCCTTGAGGATCTTTGACAAATCTTTCCGCAAAATCCTCCGTGCCGTTGTAAACATCCACGATCCACTCTGGTTTTAATATAAGAGTATTAACTTCTTTCTCCATTTCTATATTCATAGTTTTAAAAAGCGGATGAACGTGAACTTCATCGGAGGGAATAGAAAATTCAACAACTGGAAATCCAGGTTTTCCTCCCGAAGGATCGCATGGCGGTTCACCCGGAACACCGACAGAAAGAGATTTCAAGCTAGTGATATCTGTGAAACCGCCACCCCCATATGCGCTTATGTGTAATTTAAATAACTCAATTCTGGGCAACTTACTTTGCACAAATTTTCTATAATTTTCTAATGTAAAATCGGAACAGAGCTCATCGAAATCTTTTTTAAATTGCTCATAAATATTTTCTTTTTTTAAGAAACTTTTTAAAGAATTTTGGACTTGATTTGCCTTTTTGCTAAATAATTCTTTTCCTAATGGATTCTGAAGAGGATTCGATTCATCGGAATTTAATATGGCTCTTAATTCCTCATAAGTAGCTGTACGAAAATATCTGACTGGCCTGCCCTTGTTGTCCATATCTGCAGAATCGATCATTTCTTTTTTACGCTCATCGGAAAACAGTTCTTTAGCCAAAGATATTCTTTCTGCCAAAGAAGTATTTTTATCAGTTAGTTTCGATATTAAAATATCCCTATCCTCTCCTTCGTTTTCTTCGCGGCTTATTTCTGACATAAATTTAACTTTTTATATGATTAATGGTAGCCTCTTGACACGGCCTTATTTAAGAGTATAATAGAAGTATAAATGGCTTAGGCCTCCGAGGCTCCCGCAAGGGAGCCGATTTTTTTACGGCAAAAATTTTTTAACTTTATTTTTTATATCCTCAAATTCCGATTTCTTCAACATCCTCATTTTTCTTAATAATCTTTTACTGCTTATTAATCGCAATTGTGACAGAATAACGACAGAGTCGTCTTCGTTTCCTTGTGTTATCCTATAATAGTATTCTCCCGTTTTATGAGATCTAGTTAACGGTAAAACCCAGAGAACATATTTGTTAAATTTTCTTAAAATTAAAACTGGCCTTTCGAACATTTTATTTTTACCATTTTCTTCAAAACCAATGTTAACGCCAAGCGAACACCACCAAATTTCACGTTCGTGAAACAAAATTTTTCTTCGCGAGCATGTAATTTTTTCTTTAACTCATTCCATTTATCAAAATCTTTTAAATCTTTCTCCATATTATTTAATTATTTTTAAAAATTCGGATTCGCTTAAAATTTTTACGCCGAGGGTTTGGGCTTTTTTTGCTTTGCTTCCCGGGTCTTGACCTACAACAACATAACTTGTTTTTAAAGACACGGATTCAGAAATATCTCCACCCAATTGCCTGATTTTTTGTTTCGCTTCGTCTCGCGACATTGACTCTAAGCTTCCGGTCAAAACAAACGACTTGCCTTTTAATTTCTGGCTTCCGGGTTTCGGCTTTGGGTTTATTGTTTTTACTTTCTCTTCCAATTTCTCTAAAAATTTAATATTATCTTTTTCATGGAACCAATCATAAATTGATTTTGCCACAATTGGCCCAATGTTTAAAATTGAATCAAAATCTTCAAATTTTGCGGTTTTTATTTTTTTCACAGAACCAAAATATTCTGCCAAATCCATCGCTGTTTCTTCTCCGATATTTCTAATTCCCAAGGCATAGATAAATTTTGATAAAATTATTTCTTTTTTTTCAAAGATTGATTTTACCAAATTTTCCGCTGATTTTTCAGCAAACCTTTCAAGGGGAGATAAATCTCCCTCTTTTAATTCAAACAAATCTGATGGGTCTTGCACCAAGCCCTCGTCTAATAATTTATCAATAATTTTTGGTCCTAAGCCGTCAATATTAAAAGCAGCCCTTGAAACAAAATGATAAAAATTTCTTCTTTGCCTCGCAAAACATTTTAAATTTGGGCATCGCCACAAAACAGCATTGCCTTCTTCTTTTACAAGTTTTGTATTGCAAGAAGGGCAACGCTCGGACATTTTAAAACTCTTTTCCTTGCCGGTTCTTAATTCCGGCAAAACCTTTATAATATTCGGAATCACATCTCCTGCTCTGCCGACAATAACTGTATCGCCAATTTTTAATCCTAATCTTTTTATTTCGTCTTCGTTATGCAAAGTGGCGCGCGTTATTGTAATTCCAGTAACTTGAACGGGATTTAAAACCGCAACCGGCGTCATTGCCCCGGTTCTTCCAACCTGAATTTTAATATCTAAAACTTTTGTAGTTGCCTCTGCCTGCGCAAATTTAAAAGCAATGGCTCCTCTTGGCGCCTTGCCCACAACCCCCAATTTTTCAAAAATTTTATTGTTGTTTACAATTACTACGATTCCATCAATTTCGTAATTTAATTTCTCTCTGTTTTTTTGCCAATGCTCGTGAAATTCAAAAACCTCCTCCAAATTTTTGCAATATTTATTGTGTTTGTTGGTTTTAAATCCTAGATCTTTTAAAATTTTATGAATTTCCTCGTGGGTTTGCTGGCCAAAATCCCCGCCTTCGCCAAGGCTTCGGCGGGCAGGAGTTTTTAAGTCGTAAGTAAAAGAATCTAAGTGGCGCAAAGCCATAACTTTGGGATCTAATTGGCGCACAGATCCTGCGGCAATATTTCTTGGATTAGCGTAAACCGCTAGGCCTTTTTCTTTTTGGATTTTATTTATTTTTTCAAATTCTTTTTTAGAAATAAAAACTTCTCCGCGAACAACAATATCTTTTTTATTTTCAATTTTTAATGGAATTGCGTCAACTGTTTTTAAATTTTGTGTTACATCTTCACCAATTGTTCCATCGCCGCGAGTTGAACCAGTTTGTAAAAATCCATTTTTATAAATTAATTCAATTGCCAGGCCGTCAATTTTTAATTCGCAATAAAAATTTGTTTCTTGTTTTTCTTTTTCATTTAACAATTTTGAAAATCTTCCCAGCCAGTTTTGCATATCTTCTTTTGAAAAAGCATCGTTAAAAGAAAGCATCCTTTGAGAATGCCTAAATTTTTTAAATTCCTTTAAAGGCTTTCCACCAACCCTTTGCGTGGGCGAGTCGGGAGTTATAAATTCGGGATACTGTTGTTCTAAATTAAAAAGCTCTTTTTTCAAAGAATCCAAAACCGCGTCAGAAATTTCCTGCTTGTCTAAAACATGATAAAGATGCCTGTGATAATTTATCGCAGTTTTTAACTTTTCAATTCTTTTTTTTACCTGACTCGCGTCAAGGCGGGTTTCTTGCTTTTCCATATTTACTTTTAAGGGTTTTTAATACAACGCACTGAAAAACCATAAGACTTGGTGTCGGTAAAGCGACCGACCTGCGCATTGCCCAAAAGCAGGTAGCGGTTCCATGCAAGACTAAAATACTGCAAGGACGACCAAAAGAGGCCGCGACTGTGGAGATTGAAGAAATAGCCGCTGTCGCTGTAGCCCGCGAAAAGACCGTTAAAACCGGCTGAACCGCCAGATTGCAATCTTGTACTTTCGTTTGTGCCGCGCCAGCCGGTTGTGCTTGTATCATATGGAAAATCAGTAACGCAGGAGCCGGAAGTACATACAGATAGTTCTAACTGTGTCCATTCATAATGGCTTGGAATGTGCCAGCCAGTCGGACAAATTCCCACAACTGGCGTAGTACAGGCGGGCTGACCTGAACCAGTTCCGTTACAACTTGCTGACCCGCACATTGCTTGGTACCATTGATATAGACCGCCGTATGTGTCGCAATTTGAATCTGTATTTGAGTAACAATACTTTTGTATAGAACTACAACTTGTACCCTGAGTGGTTCCCCCACCTATTCTTGTACCAACATTTAAATTTTGCGCAAGCCAACATTGGCTGCCGATTAAAACGGTGGTATATGCTCGACCGTCTCTTGTGTCAATTAAATTGTCTCCGCAAGTCCATAATAATGCTGACACCGTAACCGTTACAGTGTAAGCTTGAGTTGTGTTGTCGACGGCAGTGACAGTATATGTTTGCGGGTTTGTAAAGTTGTTGGCCGTTCCGCTAGCTGGGCTGACCGAAGCTCCAGTGATTGTGATGGTTGGGACAAGGGCAGTGACATTGGTTCCATAAGGAACAGTTAATGCGATTGTGCGGTTGCCTTCAGTGACTGTTCCTATAACAGCCGGGCTTAGGGTGTTGAAGTTAAAAGCTGTGATTGCCTTGGCTGAATTCTGAACCGTAACCGTGGCGCTGGCTGGAACTGTTTGAGTTCCTGAGGTTACTATTACTGTGGCAGTGTAACTGCCTGCTGTTGAGAAAGATGTTTGGCAAGTCTGGCTGGCTCCGCTACAAGCTCCTGCCCAGATGTAAGAATAAGTTCCTGTTCCTCCCGAAGGAGTGGCTGAAAAAGTGACTGTTTGGTAAGCGGTGGCCGGATTGGGCGAGGCTGTTGCCGAAACAATTAAGGACGTATCTTTTAGGCAACGTACTGAAAACCCATACGCCTTACCATCGGGATTGCGATTAACCGTAGTGTAGTCAGAATATAAGCGATCCCAAGCATTAGACGACGACTGGACAGAAGACCAAAAAAACGCGGAGGAGGAAAGATTATCGAAATAACCATTAGTACCGCGGTAGCCGGCGAGAAGGCCCGAAAAATGGAATGAATCAATTGTTTTTAGGTTTGTTCCTTCGTTTGTGCCTCGCCAACCGGTTGTGGTTGTGTTATACGGAAAGTCGGTGGCACAAGTGCCGGAAGTACAAACCGCCCGTTCTAAAGTTGTAAATTCATCGTGAGTTGGAATATGCCAGCCAGTAGGGCAAATGCCTTGGGCGCCAGCAGTGGTTGAGCCGCACATTGTTTGATTCCATTGGTATAAACCGCCGTATGCGTTGCAATTTAATTCGTTATTATTGTAACAATACTTTTGTATTAAACTGCAACTGGCGCCTTGGCTTAATAGGGAATCAATTCTTACGCCAACATTTATATTTTGCCGCATCCAGCACTGACTGCCAATTAAAACAGTGGTATATATTTTACTATCTCTTGTGTCTGTTAAAGAATTGGTTCCACAAGTCCATGAAGCCGTAACCGTGACAGTGGCGCTATCAGCAACTGTTTGAGTTCCAGAGGTTACTGTTACCATGGCAGTGTAACTGCCTGCTGTTGAGAAAGATGTTGTGCAAGTTTGGCTGGTTCCGCTGCAATTTCCTGCCCAGCTGTAAGAATAAGTTCCTGTTCCTCCCGAAGGAGTGGCTGAAAAAGTGACTGTTTGGTAAGTAGTCGCTGGGTTGGGCGAAACTGTGGTTAAAGCAGTTAGTATCGGACTGACCGTAACGGTGGCGCTATCAGCAACTGTTTGAGTTCCAGAGGTTACTGTTACCATGGCAGTGTAACTGCCTGCTGTTGAGAAAGACGTTGTGCAAGTTTGGCTGGTTCCGCTGCAATTTCCTGCCCAGCTGTAAGAATAAGTTCCTGTTCCTCCCGAAGGAGTGGCTGAAAAAGTGACTGTTTGGTAAGGAGACGCTGGGTTAGGCGAAACTGTGGTTAAAATAGTTAAAAGCGGATTGGCAATGACAGTGACGCTGGCTGGAACTGTTTGGGTTCCCGAAGTTACTGTTACCATGGCAGTGTAACTGCCCGCTGTTGGAAAATATGCCTGACATGTCTGATTGGCGCTTCCATTGCTACAACTTCCTCCTCCACTGATTACCCAACTGTAAAAATAAGTTCCTGTTCCTCCTGAAACAGTGGCAGAGAAAATACCCATTTGTCCAGCAGTCGCTGGGTTAGGTGAAACCGTTGCTGAGACAATCAAAGTTGGAGGAGCTACCACAGTCACCGTCACGGTGTAGACTTGAGTTGAGTTGTCAGCGGCAAAAACAGTGTATAATTGCGAATTTGTAAAATTGCGAGCCGCTCCGCTGGCTGGGCTTACTGAAACGCCAGTAATTGTAATAGTTGGGACAAGAGCTGTGACAGATGTGCCGTAAGGAACAATTAACGCGATTGTATAATTACTTTCAGTGACTGTTCCTATAACAGCTGGGCTTAGGGCGTTAAAGTTAAAAGATGTGATGGCTTTGGCTGAGCTTGGGACAACAACATTAACGGTCACGGTATAATTTTGTGTTGAGCCGTCAGCGGCGGTAACAGTGTATGTTTTAGGAGTGTTAAAAAAGGTAGTCCAGCCGCTGGGTAGAAAAACCGTGGCTCCAGCAGAGATAACAATTGTTGGAGTTAAACTCGATAGATCTGTTCCAAAAGGAACAGTTAATGCGATTGTATAATTACTTTCAGTGATTGTTCCTACAACAGCTGGGCTTAAAGCGTTGAAGTTGAAAGCAGTGATGGCTTTGTTTGAGCTCGGGGCAGTATTAACGGTCACAATGGCGCTGGCAGGAACTGTTTGAGTCCCTGATGTTACTATTACTGTGGCAGTGTAATCGCCTGCTGTTGGAAAAGATGTTGAACAAGTCTGGCTGGTTCCGCTACAAGCTCCTGCCCAGATGTAAGTGTAATATCCTGTTCCTCCTGAAGGAGTGGCTGAAAAAGTGACTGTTTCGTTAATAGATATGGGATTTTTTGAGACTACGGCTGAAACAATTAAAGTTGGGGGAGCCGCAATAGTCACAGTCACAATATAATTTTGAGTTGAGCTGTCAGCGGCAGTAACGGTGTATGTTTGCGGGTTTTCAAAATTACGAGGTGTTCCGCTGGCTGGATTAACCGAAGCTCCGGTAATTGTGATGGTTGGGACAAGAGCTGTGACAGATGTGCCGTAAGGAACAATTAACGCGATTGTATAATTACTTTCAGTGATTGTTCCTATGACAGCTGGGCTTAGGGCGTTGAAGTTAAAGGAAGTAATTGCTTTATCTGGGTTTTGAATTGAGCTATTATTGATGCAACGCACTGAAAAACCGAACGCCTTGCCGGCGTTATAGCGGCCAACCATAGCGGCGCCAGAATACAGGTAGTGGTACCAAGCATCTGACGAATAATGGAAAGAAGACCAAAAATACCCGTAAGAGGAAATATCGGAAAACAAACCATCAATCTCGCGACCGCCGGCGATAAGGCCATCAAAACTAGATGTGCCTCCTGATTTTAACTTTGTTCCTTCGTTGGTGCCACGCATACCGATTGTAGTTGTGTCGTACGGAAAATCAGTGGCGCAGGTGGCAGAAGTACATACGGCCCGATCTAAGGTTGTCCATTCATCATGGGTTGGAATGTGCCAGTCAGCAGGACAAATGCCTTGGGCTCCGACGGTTGTTGAACCGCACATTGCCTGGTTCCATTGGTATAAACCGCCATATGTGGCGCAGTTTGATTCTAAATTTGAATAACAATATTTTTGTATTGAAGCACAACTGGTTCCTTGATTGTTTGCTCCGGCGGTTAATGTACCAACATTAATATTTTGCCGCATCCAGCACTGAGTTCCAATTAGAACAGTAGTATATGTTTTGCTATCTCTTGAGTCAGTAAAAGTGTTTCCGCAAGTCCAAACGGCCGTAACAGTTAGTGTTTGTGTTGGACTATCAGATGCGGAATAAGAACCATCTCCTGCGAAGCTTGATTTTAAGGCGTGAGAGCCTATAGTTGCTCCAGCGGGAACAATATAATTATATGTGATAACGCCAGTTGTTGAATCAGTAGTGCCGCTGGAATTTGGTATTTCAACTGAATTATCGTAAAAATGTATTTGCTTATCCCCTAATCCAGACCCGCCAGACATCAAAGTAGCAGTTAGAGAAACTGATTCTCCTTGATTTACGGTTATCGGGTTTATGACAAAATCTATGCTAGTCGCATCGCCAGCCACATCAAAACTTGTTGCGTTTATATAATCGTTTCCAATTGTCATACTGTCGTTGCCGAGACAATCTGTTGCTGAAATATCTACTAAATAAGTTCCGGGACTCCACCCTGATGTTTTTGTATAAGCCGCTACCCAAGTATTAGCCACTGTTTCATCCGGGTTATCTGGATCGGGATTCTGCATCGGAAGATCAGAAACAACTGAATTAATAGTTGCCCTTGCAGAGCAAACCCCTGAAATATCTTTTATCTCAGCCGTTATTGTAACCGTACCACTCGCTTCATCAAGATTAGCGTTTGCAGATAATAAAGTCGGATAAGAATACTCTCCGACACGATATATTTCAAAGCTCTGAGCATATAAATTAACCGGCAAAATAATCCAAAAAAATAAAATTGCTGAAACTAATAAAAAATATTTTTTCATATTTTTATATGCCGGGTACATTATATTGAGTATAACAATTACTAGGCGTTTTATTATCGCAGGCTGTAATGTCAGCAGAATAAATCCCAGCGACTAATCCCGATACAGTAACGGTATAATTTCCTTCGGCATTGGGCCCATTGACCGATGAAAGAGGAACGGTATTATTATAACCATTATTACTATAAATATGGGCTTTAACGCTTTTTACTCCATGTCCGTGTGCATTTATATCTGCTGAAATAATAATCAAATCGCCTTCTGGCTGAGTTTTAAAAGACACAAATGCGTTATTTATCTCAGGCGCCAAACTTCCTGTCTCGTCTTTTTGGGTATCTAATTGAATTGCTCTTTTAACTTCATTGGCTCCAGTCGCAGACGCATAAGACCCGGTGGAATATATGCTAAGATAGGAAAATTTAATTGACGGGTTATCTGGTGATGTCTCTTGTTTAACCACGGCTGTTACTGAATATGTTTTTTTGGGCGAATCCGACAAAGTCGTGCTAAAACTAACTTCGCAATTTTCGCAAGCCATTGGATCGCAACCATCGACACTTACATCTTCAGAAAGAGATATTGGTGGCTGCGAACAGATTTCGTAATCGCAGATAACACAAACTCCTCTTTTTCCGCCAGTTGCGCCTTCTGGCGCGCCGTATCTGTCGTAATAAAGTGTTTTTTCAACTCCGCTGTCAGCCGCATAAAAAGCCACAACAGAATCGCCAATGTTTCTTATAATTTTTATCTCGCTGTATAAAATTATACTGATAGATAAAACCACCGCAAGAATTATTACAAGGACAAAAAAAGTTATTATAAGCGAAACACCCTTCTCCGAATTTGAAATTTGAAATTTGAAATTTGAAATCAATTTGAAATTACTAAATTTTAAATTATTTATTGAGGTCTCTTTGTGAAACCGTTGTCTGAATTTTTGTTGACAGCTGATTACTGTCTCCTTGAATTTTAACATCTAAAGCAATCGTAACTCTTGGCTGGTTTAAATCGCTGTCTGAAAGAGGTACTACATATCCGTCATTAATACCTGCAGGAGGGCCTGGAAGAACTCCATTAAAGGCAAAACTCAACAAATTTATTTTAAGATTAGTTGATGTAACATTTGTTCCCGTCCCGCAATCCCAGTTGCCGGCGCTGTTTTTTATTTCTTTTAAAACCGGGTTTTCAAGAGTTGAATTATCCAAACAAAATTTTTGACAAGCATTGTCATCTGATGCGTTTATAAATTTTATTCCTTTCCAGATTCGGTTGACTGAATCATAATCTTCAAGCTTATAAACAGCCCCTACTGTTCCTAAACAAACGCCGTCTGGATCTTTAACTGCCATTCTTAAACCCTTTCCCATATACTCAATAAAATAACTGGTTTGGTTTAAAAGTTCTTGCTTGGCTAAAATTCTTTTTTGATGAGAAACAATAGAAATAAAAATAGATATTGCGGTTCCCATAATAAGCAAAAACACAGCCATAACCACAATGAGCTCAATAAGAGTAAATCCCTTATTTCGCTTATAATTTGAAATTTGAAATTTGAAATTTGAAATTAACCTGCTCATTGAAAATTGGAAATTGTAAATTGTAAATTCGTCTAGTACCAATTATATAAATAATCTTCTGCTGTAATGCTTCCAGGCTTTACCGGAAAATCTATGTTAACAATAGTTGGTTTTTCTTCCCAAAAAACCGCAACAGCAATTTTTAAGATGTGGTCACCGTTAGGGGTAATTGTAATTTTTCTTTTAAACTTTGTAGGCGCTGGATTAATTGCGCTGTAAAAATAAAAACCATTTGAGTCTATATTTAAATAACCGCTGTCGCTATAAGAAGTTAACGTTTGTCCTGCCATAAAATCTATTTGGCAGCCAGATTCGCAACCGCTAAGACCATCAAGCCAATCTGGTTTTCCCTGAAGCCAGTTATTATCTCTCATATTTCTTATAATTTCTATTCCTTCTTGCGCCAAATAAGCCGCTGTAAATCTATCTGACATTTGAGCGGTTGTAACTACCATAATTGAAAAAGCGTTATAAACTCCGATAACGGCCACGGTCAAAACAAAAAGCGCAATCACCAGCTCAATTATTGTAAATCCATTTTTTTTTTGTTTCATGTTATGTGTTTTATGTTATGTAACATCATCTTGCTTCTATCAACCCTGATGCCCATATCCAAACTGTTCTGGTATTTGTTGAATTTATCGGATCAGAATCCAAGCCAAAAACAATTCCTGCTCTGTCAGCTTTTTTTCCATTTATTCCATTTATTGTCGCTAAATCCGGCGATATTGATATTGTGGGGTTTGGCGGATTAAAATTTATGCTTACATATTGATCATTGTTAGTATTATTAATTTCTTTTATAAACACTCCGCGCGCGTTGTTGCCCAAATCAATCGTTTCTATAACACAGTCTCCCGTATTTTGACCCGCGTCATAACTATCACAGTCTATATTTCCTGTTTCACCCACATTATAGCTCTTATCGCCATTTAAATCGGCGTACAGCATATATTTTTTTGCGGCGGCGCTGAGATTTAAATAAACGCCGTAGCCCTGTGCGTTTAACATTGCCCCGCCTTGTTTTTTAATTTCCTGGCCAGATAAAGCCATATCTTGGGCTCTTCTTAAATCTTGGGCAAATTTATAGGTTGCCCGCGAAAGAGCAAACTGTTTTTGTATTTTTGGAAAATCAGAAACCAAAATCATCAAAAGCATTGCAATGATAAAAAGCACCACCAAAATTTCAATTAGAGTAATGCCCTTCTCTTCCATAAAAATAATTACTTTGAATTATAATATGTCCCTTTCCGTCATTGCGAGGAGTCGCAACGACGAAGCAATCTAAACAATAATTATGAGATTGCTTCGCCTGCTGGCTCGCAATGACGATTAGAATAATTTTAAATACCATTGTATTATCGCTTGCGACCAGAACATTGCTATAAATGTTCCTGCAATCAAAAATGGACCAAAGGGTATTTCGCTCTTTAAACCCTTTTTATTTAAAACCATCAATATTACTCCTATTATAGCACCAAAAAAGAACGCTAAAAACAGGCCAACCAAAATATTAGGAAATCCAAGCAAAATGCCCATCAGAATAGCCAGTTTCACATCTCCAAAACCCATCCAGCGGCCACCAGAAATTAAAAAAATAGCGAGAAAAAATCCTGAAGCAATTGCCGCCGCCCAAAAATAATTTAGAAAAGGGGCTAAGTTTGAAATCAATATCCAATTTGAAATATTTAAATTTTCAAATAATCGATAGATAAATGCAACGCCAATTGCGGGAAAAAGAATTTTGTCGGGGATTAAATAATGTTTTAAATCATAAACAAAAACAATAATTAAAACGCTGGCAACATAAAACAAAAACGCAATATTTAAAAGCGAGCCGACGGATGTCGGACTTCCCGCGGGAAATCCGACATCCCCGAAACTTAAAATTAGAACAAATAAAACACCCGTGGCAATTTCCACCAACGGATATTGAACCGATATTTTTTTCTTGCAGTACCGGCATTTTCCACGTAAAAATAAAAGGCTAAAAACAGGAACTAAATCCGACCAGCTTAAGGTATGTTTGCAATACGGGCAGAACGATCTTCCTTTTAAACTTTTTTTCTGTTCTAACCTATAGATAACGCAATTCAAAAAACTGCCAATGCACAACCCAAAAATAAATATAAAAAAATCTATTAATAAATTAAAAATCATTAAATTATTAAAAATAGAGCTTATTACAGCTCTATTTCTTATTCAAATTGCTCGTCTAAAAATCTTTTTGAGTTTTTGGTGAAATATTTTTTAATTTTGTTTAGAATTTCTGCTTTTTCATTTCCATTTTTTACAAGCAAAAAAGGAGTTAGGTTATCCAATTTTTCAAAACTTTTAAATGACTCGCTCCAAAAGTTGCCTTCTGAAAATTTTACTCCGAATTTATTTTCAACAAGCTTTAGCAATTTTTGGGGAGTAAAATTTTCTTTATTTATCAAGAAATATATGTCAAAAAGGTCCTTCGCTTCGTTTCTATCGAAAAAAGCCATTGTTTTATTTGCAGCTATATCATCTAAAGAATCAATTAATATTCCTTCCCATTTTCTTCTTGGTTTTAATGCGGGGAAATTATAAAAAATAAATTCCAACCGCACATTTTCTGAATTGGTTAAAAAAAATTCATATCTGTCAAAAATTTTCTTTCCTTCCACTTTTGATAATTTTAAAACAGATTTTAAATCGTTGACAAATCCAATAATATCATCATAACTAAAAGAAGTTTTAGAAAAAAAATCTAAATCAACAGACAAACGATGTTTTAAATAAACGAAAGATAGCATTGTGCCGCCCGTCCAGTAAAACTTCCCGTTCAAATTGCTTTGCTTGAATAAATCCAGCACTTTTTTTTGAATTGGGAATAATTCCATTTTTATAATTTTTTCCAAAAATAATATGCAAGCATTGCTCTTCTGCCTGGATCCAGCCGTTTTTCCAGGCGGAAAAAGTATTTTTTAATTATGTTTTTTTTCAAACCCCTATAGTCATCGTAATTGATTTTTCTTTCTAAATACCAAAGCCACTGGCGGTCGGTTTTCGGCGCCCAATTATCTTTTATATTATAATCCCAAAATATTTTTTTATCTTGTTTCATATTTCCATTATACGCAAATTATAATAATTTACAACATCAAATTTGTATAACCATTAAATCATTTTACCATTTTTTCTCTAACAAAACTTGCAAACATTGTTTATTTTATCATTTTTTCTCGCAATAAAAGATGGCGACATTACGACGCCATCTTTTATTCTTTTATTCTAATTCAGTAATACAAAAATAAACCAGACCTGACACCATTTCCATTCATTTTCCCTCTGAGTTAAAGTCTTTACGGACAAACGGTAGGTGCCCATGTGGAAACACATAGACTTCTGGTTGCTATAGTCTTTTTTGCTCCTGTAGAATCTACGCAGAAATAAGCATCAGAAACCTTAAGCTGACTGCAAGCCGCCCATGCAGTACCCGTGGTAGCAACAACGTTGCAGTCTGCGGTATTCCCCGTAGCATTTCCGTACGCTGTTTTGGCTGCAGTAATAGCCGCAGCGTTTGTAGCATCCGTACAAGCAGTGAGATAATTTCCCGTATTATCATTAATTACTGCTGCGTTTGTCATTATGCTGGACATGTTGCCTTGGATTGCTGCGTCTTTTCCTTTGTTGATATATTGCGTAACGTTTACCAACACTATGGATGCCAAAACGGCGATGATGGCGATAACGACCAACAATTCAATGATTGTAAACCCCGTTAGAAGCCTATTTTTTTTGTTCTTTAATTCTTTATTTTCCATAAGTTATAAAGGTGTCATGGTTAAATGATTTGACACGCACCCTTTATTTAAGGGGTGTTTTTATGAGTTAAAAGTCTTTATGGACAAGCGGTAACTGTCATTGCGGTAACACATGTAGCTCTGGTTGCTATAGTCTTTTTTGCTCCTGTAGAATCTACGCAGAAATAAGCATCAGAAACCTTAAGCTGACTGCAAGCCGCCCATGCAGTACCCGTGGTAGCAACAACGTTGCAGTCTGCGGTATCCCCCGTAGCATTTCCGTACGCTGTTTTGGCTGCAGTAATAGCCGCAGCGTTTGTAGCATCCGTACAAGCAGTGAGATAATTTCCCGTATTATCATTAATTACTGCTGCGTTTGTCATTATGCTGGACATGTTGCCTTGGATTGCTGCGTCTTTTCCTTTGTTGATATATTGCGTAACGTTTACCAACACTATGGATGCCAAAACGGCGATGATGGCGATAACGACCAACAATTCAATAATTGTAAAACCTTTTTTGTTTTGCATTTTATTCATTTTATTAATTAAGTTTTTTTATTAATTTATTAATTTATGTTTTTGATTTTTGATTTCGACCTTTTAATATTTAACTCAAAATATTATTTAAATAGGTTGTTGGCAAGCGCTTAAAGTGTTTTCTGGGCAAGATAAAATACTGTCAGAGCAGGAGGCGGCGCATATTTCTCTTTTAATTCCTCTGCTGTCAACGCAGAATGCCCTATTGCTGTTTACAAATTCTTGAGCGCAGGCGGCCCAGTTATTGGTGTTTGCCTTGCAACAAATAATTGATTTTCCGTCTACGTTTTTGCAATTATTGTCTGCGGGAAGTGAAATTGAATTATTGGCATTTTCAAGGGCGCTGGAACCGCAAAAACCAAGACCGCCAATTCCACCGCTATATCCATCTACTCCGTTGTTATCATAATATACCTCGCCCGTGGGAACTAAACTTGATAATGCCCCGGCAATTGCCGCGTCTTTACTTCTATTTATATACTGGGTAATGCTGAATAAAATAATTGCCGAAAGAATACCAATAATGGCTATGGTAACCAATAGTTCAATAAGGGTGAATCCTTTAGATTTCTGCATTTTATTATATTTTAATCTTTTATAAAAAACTACGCAATACTTAGGCTGTGAATAACTAAATTGTGCCAAGGGCGCCGTAAAGCGGAGATAAAACGGAAATTGCCAGCAAGGCAACCACAGCTCCCAAAAAAATTATTAAAATCGGCTCTAACATCGTAATGAAGGTTTCCACTGCCCTCTTGACTTCTTTTTGATAAAAATTTACCACTTCCATTAAATTTTTGTCTAATCTTCCTGTTTGCTCGCCAACCTCTATCATTTGTATAACAAAGGGCGGAACATATTCCTGGTGCTTCACTAAAACAGAGCTTATTTTTTCGCCTTCAGAAACTCCTTTTTCTGTTTCAGAAACAATCTGCTTATATATATAGTTGTTTATTGTGTCTTTTGTAATTCTTAAGGCGCTATTTACCGAAAGGCCAGCCGAAATTAAAGTGGAAAGATTTTCAGTAAACCGTATAAGAGATATTTTTTTAAAGAATCCGCCAATAATTGGCAGACTTAAAGACAATTTATCATATGTCCGCTTGCCTTTTTTAGTTTTAAAATAGTAAATTATAAATCCAATCATTGTAAAAAACCCAAGCGCGACTATCCAGCCATAATGAGATAAAAAGTCATAAAAATTCACCATTAGCACGGTAAAAAAGGGCGGGTTTACAGCAGTTTCTTTTATTAAATCAGAAATTCTTGGCATAACCACAAACATCACTATTGTAATTACCACTAAAAGTGTGCTTATAACGAATATCGGATAAATCATAGCGCCCCTTATCTGCGATTCTATATCGTGCTCTCTTTCTAAGTGATCTGAAAGATAATATAAAGATTCTGAAATTTTTCCCGACGCTTCGCCAGTTTTTATTAAACTGATATAAAATATGGTAAAAACTTCAGGATAATGGGAAAAAGATTCAGAGAGAGAATTTCCCTCATCAACCAATTGGGAAATTTTTATAATTTTTTCCTTAAAGCCCTCTTTTGAGGTTTGCGCCGCCAAGCCAGCCAAGCTTTGAGTAACCGGAACGCGCGATTCCAGCATTACAGCTAACTGCCTTGAAAATATAGCCAAGTCCTTTTTAGATATTTTTTTTGTCAGGGTTAATTTTTTTAGAAAAAGACTTTGGCGGGATTGCTCTTTTAAAGAAGTTACAAAAATATTGTACTTTTGCAAAAGAACAGCGGCAGATTCTTTAGAAGACGCCTCAACTGTCCCAGTTTCAATTTTTCCCTCTTTAGATCTTGCTTGGTAATTGTACTTCATTTACCCTAAAAGATTTTTTATTTCTGACGGATTTGTAGAATAATCCATTGCGTTTTTTAAAGTTATTTCTTTCTTTCTTACAAGGTCAGCCAAATATCTGTTCATAGAAACCATCCCCTCTTTTGCAGAGGTTTCTATAACAGCCGGTATTTCGTGTATTTTGTTTTCTCTAATTAAATTAGCGGTAGCCATATTGGCAATCATAACTTCGCAAAAAGGAATAAATCCTCCTTTAATTCTTGGAACTAATCTTTGTGAAATTATTCCCAAAAGAGACAAAGCTAATTGAGACCTAATTTGGTTTTGCTGTTCGGCTGGAAAAACATCTACAATTCTGTGAATTGTTTCTGGGGCTGAATTTGTGTGCAAGGTTGCAAAAACCAAGTGCCCGGTTTCAGCCGCAGTTATAGTGGTAGAAATTGTTTCTAAGTCTCTCATTTCTCCTACCATAATTACATCCGGATTCTGCCTTAATATAACCCTAAGAGCATTTTGAAAACTGTGAGTGTCCAATAAAACTTCTCTTTGTTCAACGATTGCCCTTTCTGGCTTATATGTATACTCAATTGGATCTTCAACTGTAATCACGTGAACCGACCTTGACAAGTTTATTTCATTAATTAAAGCGGCTAAAGTTGTTGTTTTTCCCTGACCGGTAGCTCCCGTCACCAAAACAAGCCCTTGATGTCTGCTGGTAAATTCGTGCAAAACCGGCGGCATATTAAGCTCTTCTATTGTCCTTATATTAGATTGGATAAACCGCATTGCCAAGCTTATATTTCCCCTTTGAAAAAAAATGTTTACCCTAAATCTTCCTTTTTCTCCAAAATCGTAACCAAAATCAACTTCTTTTTGCTCAAGAAATCTTTTTTTCTGGGATTCTAACATTATTGAAAAAGCAAAACCTTCAGAATCTTTTGCCGTAATTATAACTTCTTTAGAAAGCGGAACTAATTGCCCCGTAATTCTTATATTCGGAACATGCCCCACTGAAATAATTAAATCAGAGGCATTTTCCTGCACAACTATGCTTAAAAATCTTTTTAAATTTTCTAAATAATCCATAAAATTATAATCCGAATAACATACGAATAAAATCCGAATGCTCCGAATATGATGAATAGTGTTGTTCTAATTTCTGCTTAAAATTCTTTTAGGGTAAAGATATTTTTGCCTAAAATTCACAATTAACCCAAGTTCTCTTTTATATGAAACGAGATATCGCTTCATTTGGAAATAATCTTCTTTTGTAATAAAATCTTTTGCTTTCAAATCTATTATTATTTTATCCCCTATAATAAAGTCTGGAATATTTCTCCTTTCTTTTTCTCCCATAAAAGATTGAGGCAACGCTTTTTCACGAACATATTGTATCTCGTTCTTCTTCAATAATTCTTCAAAAGCATCAGAATATTGCTTTTCATTTAGATTTCTTCCGATTTTATTGTGTATGCTAAAAAATATTCCATTAAGTTTATAAGAAAGTTCAGGATATAATACATTGTCATTTATTATTCGCGGCATTCGGATATTATTTGTAGATTCGGATTATATTTTATATTCCTTCCACTGCGCCGGCTATTTCTTCAATGCTGGTTTCGCCTTTCAAAACTTTTAATATTCCTTCCTGTTCCATTGTAAGCATTCCCTGTTTTTGAGCCGCTTTCAAAATTAAATTTTCTAAAGAATTTTTTAAAATTAAATCAGCAATTTCGCTATTCATAGAAAACACTTCAAAAAGGCCTGCCCTGCCCGAATATCCTTTAAAATTACAGGTTTCACAGCCCTTTGCCTGATATACATAAAAAGAGGGCGGCGCATTTTTCATTTTGCTTAAAATATAACTTCTGACTTTTTCTGTTGGCTTTATTTTTATTTTGCATTTTTCGCAAAGAACCCTGACCAACTTTTGAGAAATAGCCACGCGCAATACAGATGGGATTAAAAACGGCCTCACGCCCATGTCAATTAACCTTGGTATGACACCCACAGAAGAATTAGTGTGTAAGGTGGATAAAACAATGTGGCCAGTCAAAGCGGCGTTCACAACCAAGCTGGCAGTTTCTTCGTCCCTGATTTCTCCGACCATAATAATATTTGGGTCCTGCCTTAAAATGTGCCGAAGGCCGCTGGCAAATGTGTACCCAATTTCTGGCTTAACTTGGGACTGATTGACTCCAAAAAGAGAATATTCTATCGGGTCCTCAACAGTAACTATATTAACGCTATCTTTGTTCAAAACGCGCAACAATGCGTATTGAGTTGTGGTTTTTCCAGAACCAGTCGGACCTGTTGATAAAATAAGCCCGTAAGGTTTTTTTATTGCTTCAAGAACTATTTCAGAACTTCTGCCGTGCAGGCCCAGCTGTTCAAACGGTTTTAATCCTTCTTTTGGGTCTAAAACCCTGATTTCTACTTTTTCGCCAAAAAGCGCAGGAAAAGTAGAGACTCTAAAATCAATGTCCTGATTATTTATTTTTGTTGAAAATCTGCCATCCTGCGGCAATCTATTTTCGTCAATTTTAAGTCCGGCTAAAATTTTAATTCTGGCAACAATGGAAGGATGCACACTTAAGGGTAAAAAAAGGCTTGGGTGCAAAATTCCGTCCAGCCTAAAACGGACATTTAATTTTTCTCTGCTCGGCTCTATGTGTATGTCAGAGGCATTTCCTTCAATAGCGTGCCTTAAAACCACAAGCACCATTTTTATAATTGGCGCATCGTCAACCATTATTTTTCCCAAAGAACCCGCCTGAACGGCTAAAACATCTTTTTTTTCTTTGCTTAATTCTTCTAAAGCCCTCTTTGTTTCAGATTTTAATGTCCTGTGCTGTTTTAACAAATTATTTAAATCGGTAAAACTAATCAGATAAACCTCATAGGGAAAATTCTGCGGACGAGATAAAAATCTTAAAGCATTTTGCGCCTCGGCGTTTTCGGGGTAGACCATTCCTATCTCAACAACATTTTCCCGTTTTCCCATGGGAGCCATTTTATAATTAGTCGCGGCCTCTTCGGGAATTAACTCTAAAACTTCCAGAGGAACTTTTTCTGCTTCAACTTTTTTTATGGGAAACTTAAAAATCTTGCTTTTTAACTCAAATAAAGAATTTTCAGGATATAGTCTTTTTTCCAAAATCAACTCTTCCTCGGTTTTACCGGTTTTTTCTATTTCTTTCTGCAATTCATCTTTTGTCTTCTCGCTTATTATTCCATTTCCAAATAATTCCTGAATTAATTTCATATTTTTTAATATGGAGTGAAAGGATTTTCTCTTCCTGTTTTTGCCTCTTCCAAACTTACCCCTGACAATTGCATTCCCTGTAAAATTTTCTGCGCCTCCTCCTGCGAAGTTGCTGTAATGATGCCCGATGTTTTCACTCCTTTGTCTGTTATTGCCGTATATTTAAACTGCAAATCCATTTGCAATGCCGGTTCTAAATTTTTAACTTGCTCTGATTCTAAAACTTGCAAATTAATATCAATTTTTGGCCTGTTAAAAACTAATTCCGCTGGCACAGGCTTTGGCTTTGACAAAAAAACGGCAAACGAAATAATAAGCAAAAACAGCACAAATAAAATTGTTATTCCCATAAAAAACATTCTCTGTCTTTGTTTTGGCGATATAAATACAATTGCCATTTTAATATGAAAAGGTTTTTACTTCTAATTTGAACGGGTAGGTTTGCAATATCTGGATAGGGGCATAATTTTTTGATTGAGCCCCCAATAATGCTGAAGTTGCCTGAGCTTGCACGGAAGATCCAAAAGAAATATTGCTAATTTCAAATAATCTGGCTGATTTTTCCAAAGACGACATAAAACCTTTAAGAGCCGAATATCCGCCCAACAGATCAAGCGAAAAAATAATTTCTTTAATATCGCTTTCTGGATTTATAGAAGAGGCTTTTGTTAAAAATAATCCCCTTACAATTAACCCGTTTTCAAGCCCCTTTTTCTGAAAAAAATAAACTAACGGGCCGTAAGATACATTGGAGGGTATTGCGCTGTCAATTTTATCAACGATATCTTTTTTAGCCATTAATTGCTCATAAACCTTTGCAATTTCAGAATAGTAGGCGAATTTTGCATCATAGGCGGCTTGTTTCTCGCCTATTTTTTGCTGAAAAAATTTAAATTCCTGGTATTTTGGCGCAACTAAAAAGAATATCAGAAGCAAAATAATAAAAAGTATTACAGCAATAGTAATGGGGCGATCAACTGTCATATATTATGTATTACTAATTTTACTCATGTTTATTTGTTTATTTTTTGACCTTTTTTTCAAAAAGAAAAATAATCCCAAACCCGCGACGATGACGATTACAATTATTGCAACAACAATCATAACAGGGCTTGTTTTAGATTTTGCAAGTTCGGCGTTAGCCGGCGCAGCGCCAAAAACAGTAACCGTATAATTTTGCGTTGACCCGTCCTCAGCCGTAACAGTATAAACAACAGGGCCGGTAAAATTTTGAGGAACATTGGAAGCCGGCGACACAGCGGATTTTGGAGAAACGTTTATCGACGGCTCCAAATTAGTTACGTTTGTGCCAACCGGCGCGTTTAAAACCACTGTATAGTTTGCTTGGTCTATTGCTCCGATAACTTCGGGGTTTAGGGGCAAATCAAAAGAAACTATTAATTTTTCATTATTTTTAATTTCGGCTTCTGGAACCGCATTATTATTTTCCGGAACCATTGAGACTTCTGACGGCGGAGGTGGAATATAATTAAATATTTTTTGGTCTAATAAAAGGCTCAAATTAAAATTAACTTTTCCCAAGTCGCCAATATTAGATCCTAAAAGGCTAACTTTTTTAACAAATTCGTTTTTTTCAAAAGCTGCTACTTGCCTGCTTAAAGCGTCCATATTATCCGCTTCTCCGGAAAGATTTATTTGATTTTGTTTTGCCGTTGCGCTAAATTTAGAAAACCAAACATTTGGCAGAGTATCTTTTTCTAAAAAACTAAAAACGTTTGAAATAAATTTATGGTCGGTCACTAAAAACCCGTAATCGTTAATCTTTTTTTGATAATTAAAAACTATTTTTTCGTGGTCTTTTTGAATATCAGTTCCAACTGTTTCTATGGCGGCATCCAAGTTTTTAACTTCCTTTTTCTGCAAATAAATTTTCAAAGTAAAAATAAGATAACAAAAAACCGTAGATATCAGCAAAGATATAACAAAATAAAACACAACATCTACCCACCAAATTTTTTTAGTTCGAAGTTGGTAAAAAATACTAAAATCCATGGCTTTTGCTTTATTATACACCAAAATGATTTGACAAGCCTGTTAATATCTTTTTATGTTTCCAACCCGCCCAAAGCCGCACCGACTGCCACAGAAAAACTTGGAGCCATTTTCTGCAAATCTTTTTCTAAAATTGGCGGGTATAAAAGGTCGGAAAAACAATTAGGGATTTCCACTTTTTTCTTTAAAATTTCTGCAAAATATTCTTTTAGTCCTGGTAAATTAGCCGTTCCGCCGGTCAAATAAATTTCATCAATCTCTTTCTGCTCTCTTTGAAAAAACTCAATTAAAAGTTTTTTTACCTCAAGCGCCAAAGGATCAATTAAAAGATACAAAGTTTTTGCAATGCTTTCTCCTGACGAAATTAAACCTTGATTGTTTTTTATTTCCTCTGCCTCTATATTTGAAAGGCCCAAAATTGAAGATACGGCATAAGTTAATTGCCCGCCGGCAAAATCAAAACTATAGCTCTTTTTTAAATTTCCTCTGTCTACTATGTTGATTGTCGTGCTTTGAGCTCCGATATCTATTAAGCAAATTATTTTTTTTCTGTCTTTTACTAAGGCCCTTGCTATTCCCATGGCTTCTGCTTCTATGGCATAAAGTTCAAGCCCTGATTTCTCTGCCACGCGCTGATATTCCTGCACAATTTGGTTCGGCACAGCAACTAAAAATATTTTTAGCGGAGATTGGTTGTCTCCTGGATCTCCTTTAATAAGCCGCCAGTCCAAAGTGGTTTCTGTAATCGGTAAAGGAATATATTGGGGCGCATGGTAATAAACCGCTTGCGGAATTTCTTTTGCAGTCATTGGAGGCAGGTCAAAAGAAACGCAAAATGTAGAAAAATCCGGCACTGAAAAAATTGCCGCTTTTGTTTTAATTCTTGATTCGTCTAAAACAGCTTTAATAGCCCTTGAAATAAAATAATCCGAAAGCAAAAAACTGCCCTTTTCAATACTTCTAAACGAATCTTTATAAAGAGACGTAGATTTTATTTCGCCGTAATTTTCTAATGTTTTTCCCTGCCCCCAGCGCGAAAGCTCTACAACTTTAATTGCGGTGGTTCCAATATCAACACCAACCATTTTCTTAGGAAAAAACATTCTCAATGGGTTGGAGAATATATTTAGTTTGTCTATAATAGAATTAGACATTTTATTATTATACCTTAAATTAAAATCAAATACACTGTGGATAAAACTAAAATAAAAAATTTCATTTTAGAGCTGTTCTTTCCGTCTTTTTGTTTAGGGTGCCAAAAAGAAGGAACTTTTTTATGCGAAGATTGCAAGGCAATTTTAGAAATTTCAGAATATGATTACTGCCTTTGCAATAAAAAACCGCTCCTTATCCCACCGGGCCAAAACCCTCCACGAAAAAATGGCAAATGCAACAAATGTTCAAGCAAAAGGCTTTCAGGATTATATTTTGCCCTTCCATATAAAGAAAAATCTTTAACTAGAAAATTAATCCACCAATTCAAATACAAACCTTATACAAAAAATCTGGCAAAAACATTGGCCAGTTTGATAATTGAACATCTTATTTTAACGCAAAAAAATACTGACGAAATCTGGGATAATGGCGTTTTGGTTCCGGTTCCGTTAGACAAAAAGAAACTAAAAATTAGAGATTATAACCAATCAGAAGAATTGGCGAAAGAATTATCAAAAATTTTAAAAATCTCTGTGATTTCAGACATTTTAATAAAAATAAAAACCACAAAATCGCAGATGGAATTAAAAAAAGAACAAAGAGAAAAAAACCTCCTCGGCGCCTTCGCCATTAAAAATTGTGCGGTCTCCGAGACCGCACAATTTTCTGGAAAAAAAGTGTTTTTAGTTGACGATGTTTACACAACCGGCTCCACAATGGAGGAATGCGCCCGCGTTCTGCGGAACGCGGGCGCCAAATCCGTCTGGGGAATCACCATTGCCCGCGAGGAGTAAAAACTATATTTTTTCAATTGTTGTCCAATCGCTATCAACCCATAAAAGGACAATTTCAACTGGGAAGCCGAAAGATTCAACTGTTTTTTGGGCTTTTTTGAGGTGCTCAATTTGAACATCTTTGTTAACATTGTAATTTTCTTTCATATAATTTTTAACAGCGTCCTGCGCCCTGCCGTCCATACAATTTATCGCGCAGGCAAATTTATTTTCTGATGCCATATATTTTATTTTAAAATAAAAGCGGAGGAGGTGGGACTCGAACCCACAAGCCCCGTAAGGGGCAGAGATTAGCAATCTCTTGTAATAACCATTATACGACTCCTCCTTTTAATTATGATTTTATACCTAAAAAATGGTTTAGTCAAATTGATTTTTATTTATTTTTGTGATAAAAATAATTGTGTGGTGGGGTGTCTGAGTGGTTTAAAGAGGCGGTCTTGAAAACCGTTGTAGTTAATAGCTACCGTGAGTTCGAATCTCACCCCCACCGCCATGCCCTCGTAGTTCAATGGATAGAATAGAATCCTTCTAAGATTTAGATGTTGGTTCGATTCCAACCGAGGGCACAACCATAGGCTAAGCCGGGCGACGGAGATACATCGCTTAAATTGGCAACAAAAAATCACTGAATTTTCTCAGTGATTTTCTTAGTATTGTATCCAATTAGTACTCGCAAGTCAAAACTTTTATGTTATAGTTAGATAAAAGAGATTGCTTCGCCTGCGGGCTCGCAATGACGGAAATTTGGATTCCCGCTTTCGCGGGAATGACTCGTCGTATTTTCAAATTTCAAATTAGTTATGACTCAGGAAGAGGCGTTTGATGTGTTAAAAATGGGATATAATGTTTTTCTGACTGGATCCGCTGGAAGCGGTAAAACTTTTTTATTAAATAAATATATCAATTATTTGAAAAAAAACGGCAAGGGAGTCGGCGTTACGGCTTCAACGGGAATTGCCGCAACTCATATGAATGGAATAACAATTCATTCTTGGTCAGGATTGGGGATTAAAGACGAAATTTCAAAAGAAGATATCAGAAAAATTTTGCGAAAAGGATTTGTCAGAAAAAGATTTAAAAACACGGGAGTTTTGATAATAGACGAAATATCAATGCTGTCGGCAAAACAATTTGATTCGCTAAATATTATTTGTCGGACATTTAAGGAAAATAGTCTCCCATTTGGGGGGATGCAAATTGTCTGCTCTGGCGATTTTTTTCAATTGCCGCCAATCGAGAGGAATGGCGATAGCCCAAAATTTGCATACGAATCAAATATCTGGAATAATATGGATATTAAAATTTGCTATTTAGAAGAGCAATACCGCCAGAAAGAAGAAGATAAATTATTAACATTGTTAAATCACATAAGAAGCAACAGAATTGAGGAAGCAAAAAATATTTTATCAACCAAGAATTCAGACGAAGTTTCTTTCAATATTGAACCTGCAAAACTTTATACCCACAATGTGGATGTTGACGCAATAAACTCGGCTGAATTAAATAAAATTTCTGAAGAAGAAAATGTTTATCTTATGAAAAATAACGGCAATAAATATGTGGTTGAGGCGCTAAAAAGAGGGTGTTTGGCTCCGGAAAGATTGGCTCTTAAAAAGGGCGCTAAGGTGATGTTTGTGAAAAATAATTTTGAAGAAGGTTATATCAACGGAACAATGGGATTTATCGCGGACTTTGATTCAGGCGGATTGCCGTTAGTAAAAACTTTAAAAGGTAATTTTATTAAGGCTGATTTTGCAAGCTGGAAAGCCGAAGAAGACGGGGTTGTGAGAGCTGAAATCAGTCAGATTCCGCTCCGGCTTGCCTGGGCGATAACAGTCCACAAAAGCCAAGGGATGAATTTGGATTCAGCTGAAATTGACCTTTCAAAATCATTTGTTGAAGGCATGGGGTATGTTGCTCTTTCAAGATTAAAATCACTTGATGGATTAAAATTATCCGGAATAAACGAAATGTCTTTTATGGTTGATAAAAATGTTTTAAAAACAGACAAAGAATTAAAACAAAAATCCGATGAATTTGCCGAACATTTAAAAATTATGAATGCTACGGAAAAATCGGTAAAGCAAAAAGATTTTTTGCATAGCCTGCCTGGGTCTGGCAAACAGAAAGAACAAAAAATTCCAAATCATGAAATTACCAGATTATTGGTTATCCAAAAAATGCCAATCAAAGAAATGGCAGAGCAAAGAAATTTATGTAAGGATACAATTTTGCGCCACTTAGAAAAAATTGCGACATCCTGTGGCATAAGCGATTTGCAATATTTAAAACCGAAAGAAAATAGATTTGATGAAATCAAAATGGCTTTTGCCAGCATGGAAGATTTTAAACTTAACCCGGTCAAAGAAATCTTGGGCGATGATTTTTCTTATGAGGAGATAAAACTTGCCAGACTGTTTTTAAAGTCATAATAAGATTTATTTTTTATTTTTTACCTCAGGCTATAGGCTATATAGGGCTTTTGCTATTACATAAAGTACCGATCCTAAAAACGATTCCGGTTTTAAGAAAGCTCCTGGGGGAGGCGGCGGCGGAGGAGGAGGACTTTCGCCCGGAGGCGGCTGCTGCTGGCTTTCTATCCGTCCTTCTTGCGGCTGAAATCCTTCAGAGGGCTGAAGTCTGCCGGCATCTCCAGGCGGTCTAAAGCCTTCTGGAGGTATTTGCCCTTCCGGCAATCTATAATTTTGCCCTTCCGGCAATCTATAATCTGGATAATTAGAACCTTCTCTTTCCGGTCCATACTTGCAATTATCGCCTTCGCATGGCGGCATTTGATTAGGCCTTCCTTGGCCAAAATTTTTGCACGCCTCGGGATTATTTTCACAATATTTTTGGCATTCCTCAGGTCCTTTGCAACCTCCTGGGCCTGACTGCTCCGGCATAATTTGGTTGCCTGGATTTACCGTGCCAGTACCCGGTTTAAAATTCCGATTTTCCTTGCCAGATGGAGGACCCATTTTTTTAAAACACTCTTTCATTTTATCACCCATTTCTCTTGAAGGCATAACGCCTCTCTTCATTTTCTCAACCATATCAGACCCGATTTCCGCCTGCAAACAATTAGATACTTCCTGAGGCATTTGCTCAAAGGATTGTTTCATCTGCTGTTTTCCCTCTTCCATTTTCTTTATGTCTTCCTCTGGAATCATTCCATTATCTTTTGCAAAATTAAAACAGGTTTCCTGATTGCCTGGATTATTGCAAAACGCCTCGCACCCTTCTTTTCCTTTGCATCCGCCAGGTCCCTTGCCCCCGGTTTTTCGCGCCATCTCCGCGTCTTTTTCATCCATAAATCCGGCTGCTACCGCAAAATTAGTACATTCTTCAAAATGATTGTCCTGCCCGCAATAATCATCGCACTCTTGCCTGCCTTTGCAATTCGGCGGTTTCACGCCTTTTTTAATTGCTTGCAACATTTTTTGAGAATCTGCTTTTTCCTGTTCTGACATAAATCCGGCTTCAATAGCAAAATTTATACATACTTCCATATTTTCCGGAGCCGAACAATATTGGTCGCAAGCCTCTTTTCCTCGGCACGGAGGCGGTTTTACGCCACGTTTTACTGCTTGTAGCATTTTTTGGACATCTTCTGCTTCTTTACCCTGTATAAAACCAGCTTCTAAACCAAAAGTGATGCATTCTTCCATATGCTCTGGGCCGTCGCAATAAACGTCACAGGATTTTTTATTACCGCATGGAGGCGGTTTGACTCCTCTGGCTATGGCTGCCTGAACTTTTTTGGCTTCTGCAAGTTCTTCTGGCGGTATTAAATTATTTTCTTCGGCAAAAGATACGCACTCTTCAATGCGGCTTATGTCATTGCAATATTCTTCGCAAGAATCTTTATTTTTACATCCCCCAGGGCCCTTAATTTCCCCCTTTAAAAATTTTCTGGCAACGGTAATTTCCTGTTCAGACATAAGATTGTTCTTTTTTGCAAAATCTAAACACCAGTCCGCGTTATCTGAATTATCGCAATATGCCCTGCAATCAGATTCGCTTTGGCAGCCCCCCAGCTCCTCAACCGGATATTGAATATTGTCTAATCCTTGAGCTGAAATTTTATTTATTAAAACAACCGAGCTAATTATTAAAAAACCAACGAAAAATATGATCAAATAATTTTTATTCATAATTTATTTTTTAAAATATTATTTTCATTCAAAAGGATTTGTTTTAACATTCTTAATAGGATTGGCCCTGTCAACGGGATTTACATTGGGTTTTTCTTCAAGAGGATTTGTCTGCAAAGAAGGCAGAACGCCCTTGGTCGCGCTGTTGGTTATATCTTCTGCGGTATTCAAATTATTTATTTTGGATTTTTTCAAATTAATCCAATAAAAATACCCTCCAGCCAAAACAATCAGCAAAACAACAGTCGAAATTATTATAATTATTATTTTTTTATCCATACCGGGCAGTAGAAATTCGGCTATTTAAACTTGTTGAAGTAAAAATATTCTTTCAACATACGTTTTAATAATCGACTTCCTTGACTAGTTTTTAAATATTTTTCACGACGTTTGGCATCTTTCTCATTTAGATATGCCTCATAATGTATTATTTGCCATGGCATATATGGTTTTGTTGAAAAATTTAACCCGCAATTATGTTCTTTTAATCTTTTTCTTAAATCATTTGTATAACCCTTATATAACCTTTTATTTTTTAAACTTTCTAATACATAAACATAAAAGAACATAATTGCAGCCGAATTTTCACTGCCCGGCATATTTTTAAATAATTTTATTTTACATTATTAATTCATTATACAAAATAAATTCGGCGAAAAAAATAGCGTCCCTGTGTATAACTTTTTTATTGCGTCCAGCTGGCGGATTTGGCATATCTGCCATAATTGTGCTAAAATATACCCGACTGAGGCGCCTATTTGTAGGACTCTCAGAAATCCCCAAATTCCTCTTACGAGCATTAGGTTCAAGATAGGGTTGGGGCACCTGGCGGCTATGGTGTAGCAGTAACACAACGCTCTGTGGCAGCGTCATCACGAGTGCAAATCTCGTTAGCCGCCCTAACTATGGAATTTTCCAGAAAAAAAAACTTTTATGTTGTTTTGTTTTTAACAGCGGTTTTGGTAACCGGCTTTTCTTTTATTTCGGTTCCGGTTGAAAACACAGAAATAAGTTTGGCGTCAGTTGCAAACAGCCAGCGAATTACAACCCAAAATGTAGCGCAGGAAGCAGTTACGCCCGTCGTGCCGGTAGAAATTCCACCAGAAAAACTAAGCAATCCGCCAGAAATAATAAAAGCGGTTTATGTTACGGGCTGGTCAGCTGGAAGCAAATCATATCTTAATTATTTAACCAATCTTTTCAAAACTACGGAAATTAACGCGGTTGTGATTGATATTAAAGATTATTCCGGGATAGTATCTTATCCTTCAATGATTCCGAATATAAACGCCTTGGTAAAATTTTTTCATAACCAAAATATTTATGTAATAGGCAGGATTGTTGTTTTTGAAGATCCGGCATTTTCAAAAATCAGACCCGATTTAGCGATTTTTGACAAAACCCTTTTAAAAAGCCCGGGGCAAGTAAAAACAGCAAAAGAATTATGGCTTGATAACCACAAGTTGTCGTGGCTTGACCCTGCTTCAGAAGAGGTTTGGGATTATAATATTTCCATTGCCAAAAATGTTTTGTCGCGCGGATTTGATGAAATAAATTTTGATTATATAAGATTTCCTTCTGATGGCAAAACGCGAAACATGGGTTTTCCCGTGTGGAACCAAAAAACCGCAAGGCGGACTGTTTTAAAAAACTTTTTTAGATATTTAAGACAGGAACTGCCTGACGCGAAGTTGTCTGCTGATTTGTTCGGACAAACAACAGTAAACTCTGATGACCTAGGGATAGGACAGGTTCTTGAAGATTCGTTAGAATATTTTGATTTTGTTTCGCCTATGGTTTATCCCTCGCATTACGCAACAAATTTTATGGGATTTAAAAACCCGGCAGAATATCCTTATGAAGTTATAAAACATTCACTAGCTACTGCCTTAACGCGCCTGGAAAAGTACACACCCGGTGTGTCCGCGGACACACCGGGTGTGTACAAATTAGCTAAACTAAGGCCGTGGCTTCAAGATTTTAATATGGGAGCAATTTACACAGCTGAAATGGTAAAATTAGAAATAAAAGCTTCACAAGACGCGCTAAAAAACGAATATAACGGCTATATGTTATGGAACCCTTCTAATATTTACACAAAAGAAGCAATAAAAAAAATCATTGACTAAAGCGGGCTGACAAAGCCGTAGATATAATGCAACACGACCCAGCGAGGCATCTGCCTCCCTGGGTTTTTTATTACAAATTTTTACAAAAATTTATAAAGCTTAGCTTTCCCAAATTTCTACTATCGTGAGAATTTGGGGAAGCTCGATTTTTTATTTTATTGTTTAAACTTTTTCTTCCAGTTTTACTTTTAGCATTATTTCTTTTCTTTCTCGTAAAACTTTAAAAGTTGTTTCTGAACCAATTTTGCATTTTTGCAGAATATCCCCCAGCGGATTTTTTTCTGTTATTTTTTCATTATTGCATTCTAAAATTATATCAAACTCTTTTATGCCGACTTTATCTGCCGCTGTTCCTTTTATTACAGGCGACTCTCCCAACAATTCCCTTACAACAAGCGCGCCGTCGCGAACCGGCAACTTATTTGCCTCTGCCATTTCTTTTGAAAGCAGAACATATTTTACTCCCAAAAACGGAACTTTTATTTTCCCGTATTTTTTGACTTCCTCCCAATCTTTTTTGGCATAATTTATTGGAATTGCAAAGCCAATATTCTGGGCTCCCATTACCATTGCTGTGTTAATTCCAACAACTTGTCCCTGCATATCAACCAATGGCCCGCCTGAATTTCCCGGATTAATTGCCGCATCTGTTTGTATTAGCCCTCTTAAATTTTGCATTTGATTATCAACTCCGCCAAAAGCCGTAATATATCTTGAAAGCCCAGAAACAATTCCAGCCGACAATGTGTCTGTAAATTCTCCCAAAGCGTTTCCAACCGCTAAAACTTCTTGACCAATTTCAATTTTGTTTGAATCAGCCAGCTCAATGAAAGGCAAATCTTTGGCATCTATTTTCAAAACAGCAATATCGTTTATCGGATTTCTTGACAGAACTTTTGCAGGATATTTTTTTGTCGGCTCAACTATAACCGTGTAATCTGCCGCGGTGTCGGCTACAACATGGTTTGAAGTAAAAACATATCCGTCGGCAGAAATAATAAATCCCGAGCCTCCGCCGATCTGTGTTTTTTCTGTTTTTATCTTTTTGCCTCGTCCTCCGCCAGCTGGCGGATTTGGCATAACATATTCTTTCCCGCCAAACGGAAAACTGTAAAAACCCTCCACTTTTGGCAAATCTTTTGAAACAATAACTGTTATTACCGCCGGACAAACCTTTTTTGCTATTTCTACGATTGGAGATTTTGATGGCATAAATTTAAAAATTTTATTATTTATTATTCTTTTATTTTACAACAAAAGTAAACATAATCAACTAGAACCACGCATTATCATTTTTTTTATATTTACAGTTTCTATTTCAGGAATCATATGATATAATTAAATAATGAAAATTCATTCTGACGAAAAAATTAAAAGGCTTAAAGAGTTAAGGAGAACGGGACATAGCATAAACGAAATAGTAAGGGACTTGTCTATTCCCAAAACAACTGTTTGGCACCATGTAAAAAAAGTTGTGGTTGACCCTGAATATGTATCTTTGTTAAAATTAAAAATTTCCAGCGGAAGTCGTTGCCGAAAGGAAAAGAAGTTAAAGATTGCAGAAGAGTTAGCAAAAAAAATGCTGGACTCTCCTGATAGAGAATATTTGATTGTCCTATCTATGCTATATTGGGCTGAAGGATGTAAAAAAGCTTTTAATTTTGTAAATTCAGATGGTAGAATGGTTGATTTATATGTAAAAATATTAATAAAAGTATTTGGTATTGATAAGGAGAGGATCATTCCTACTATGAGGATATATTCTCAAATGAACGAAAAAGAGTGTTTAAATTATTGGACTAAAGTCACGGGGTTGCAAAAAGGTAAATTTTTTGTAAGAATAGATGATGGCGGGAAAGAGAGTAGTACAAAATACGGCATGTGTAGAATCACAATTCAAAAAGGTTCTGATACGCTAAAACTAGTACTTTCTCTTATACAGCAATTTTATGACCAGTGGGTTAAATCTCTCTGAAATATGCCCTTGTAGTTCAATGGATAGAACAGCTCACTCCTAACGAGCAGATCCAGGTCCGATTCCTGGTGAGGGCACCAGACAGGAAATTGCAAGCAAGAGGCGAACCAAAACAATGACGAATTGCAACGTTAACGATTTCAACATAATTCATATTTCGCGCCGACCCTACGGGTACGGCGCTCTTTTTTTGCAAAAAATTGGGTTTTTGAGCTGTGCCAAGTAGTGAAATTTTGACTGGCTTTCAGTAATCAACATTTTGTCTAACAAAATGTTGTCAAAATTCTACTACCTGGCTGTGGATAAAAAAGGTGTCTGGGGCTGGACAGAGGGTCTGGTTTTTGCTATCATAAACATAAGTTGTGGATATCTTTAATAGTCATTTTTAATATTTAAAAAGCCTATATATGACGTCCGAATCACCAAAAAGTAAAACCTCTAACGGGGTAAAAAAGGTCCTCCCGGCCATAGTATTAGCCACGACTTTCTATTATTCTTTTTTACTTGCGCTGGGTTTATTTTTAGGATACTTTGGCTGTAAATTTTTCTATAAAAAATTTGTAGAAACTAAAAAAATAGACAATATATACGTTGACTTTGGGAAATGGAAATTTCATTTTCACCACTGGATTATGGGAGCTATAGTTTTGGCGCTTGTATGGATTATTGATTGGTTTTATCTTCCCAAGTTCTTTGTGGGAGCAGTGGCCGGAATTATGGCCCATGACATATATGACTTTAATGACTGGTATAAAGTTATAACAAAGGACAAATCTCAAAAAACAAAAGTTAAATAACCCTTCGGCAGGCTCAGGGCAAGTCCCTTCGGCAGGCTCAGGGTAAAAAAACAAGATGCGGTTTCCGACCGCATTTTTGGTAGCATTTTTCAAAAAATATAGTAGAATACAAATTAAGGAGGGTTAGTCTAATGGCAAGGCAATGGTTTCGAAAACCATCGGGAGAAATCCCCTTGCAGGTTCGAGTCCTGCACCCTCCGCCAGCCTTCGGTATTAATAATTAATATTAAAAATTTAATAAAATAATTTTATGTCTAATCATTGCCATCATCACAATTGCATAGAAGAATTAAAATCAGATCATCAAAATATCTTAAAACATCTTGATGATTTAGAAACGGTTATCAATCAGCCAACAATTGACTATGCAAAAATTAAAGAATTTTTACACTTCACCGAAACATTTGCCGAACCTCATCATCAAAAAGAGGAACAAGTTTTATTTCCAGCTCTTGAAAAGAAAGGCATACCAAATGAAGGCGGCCCTATTGGCATGATGCTTATAGAACATGTGGCTAAAAGAGATTATCTTGTTAAAATGAGAGAGAACTTACAGGAAAATAATAATATTAAACTCAAAGAAAATACCCAAGCTATGATTTCTCTTTTGAGAGAGCATATTTATAAGGAGGATAATATTTTATATCCATGCGCCCAAGACGCGCTTACAGAAGAAGAACTGTCAATCCTCGCCTCACAATGCGAAAAAATTAAAGTTGAAAAATGAACACTTTTTTAAAATATTTTATGGTGTTTTTTTGTTTCCTTACTATTTTATTGCCGGCTCATGCTTTTGCGTTAGAAAAAATATTTTATTTGGCGAAATATAATGCAGAATCGGGCGTGGCAAGCGTGAACCAAAATTGGCAAAAAATTGATATTTTGGCTCCGCAAATGCACACAGTAACTTTTAATAAAAATAGCGCTAAAATTACAGGGGGATTCGGGCTAAAACTTAAAAAAGCGATAAAAAATTACAATTTAAAGGTTATGCCCTTAATTGCTAATGCTAATTTTAATCAAAGCTTGATGCACAAACTCCTTGTTTCTGATTATGAGCAAAACAGAGTTATAACAGGACTTATTTATCTGGCAAAAAGAGACAAATATATTGGCTGGCAGTTTGACTTTGAAAATATAAGATATTCAGATAAGGATTTATACACTGCGTTTGTTAAAAAAACTTATGACCAGTTTAAAAAAAACAATTTAGTTTTGAGTGTTGCGGTGATAGCAAGATCTGTTGATTTTGAAGACACTAACGCCTTTAAAAACTGGGGTGGAGCTTATGATTATAAAAGATTGTCAAAATCAGCTGATTTTATAAGCCTGATGGCGTACGACGACCCCCAATCAAAAGGCCCGGTTGCTTCAACTGAATATGTAAACAAGATATTGGATTATGTAAAGGACAAAATTCCGCAGGAGAAGCTGTCGCTGGGAGTGCCGCTTTATTACTGGAAATGGAATGCCGACACCAACAAAAAAGTTGGCTCTGGTTTTTTCAATAATGTTTTGGCTATTGCATCAAATTATCTGCACACCATTAATTTTGACGAGAGTTTGGGAGTTTCCTCCCTCAGCTACTCATACAAAAACAAAAATTACAAAGTTTGGTTTGAGGATAAAAAAAGTTTTGAAGTCAAATTAAATATCATAGAAGAAAACAATCTGCGGGGTTTTTCCGCTTGGCTTTTAGGTGGCGAAGATCCCGCTATTTGGAGCGCTTTAATCAAAAACGATAAATAAAAAATAGAAACCTTTAAAAAACAAAAGTTTTTTATTTTGTCGTTTATTTTGTCGTTGCAAAAAATTCACGATCGTGAATTTTTTGCAACACTCGTTTTCTATGTTCGCCCGAAAGCCATGCGCGTTGCTTTTTTGTCAAATTTAGTCTATTATAAGCAATTATGCCAAAGGATAAGGAACAAAAAAATAAAGAGATTGTAAAAATACGGCCGCCGGTGGTGGTTGTTTTGGGGCACGTTGACCATGGAAAAAGCTCGCTTTTAGAAGCAATTAAAGATTTTAAAATTACTGCAAAAGAATCGGGCGGAATCACACAGCACATTGGGGCTTACGAGGTGGAGGATAATGGAAAAAAGATTACTTTTATAGATACGCCCGGGCACGAGGCGTTTTCCGCAATGCGAGCAAGGGGAGCCGAGGTTGCTGATATTGCTTTGCTGGTTGTAGATGCCGCCCAGTCGGTACAGCCCCAGACAAAAGAAGCCATAATGGCAATAAAAAGAGCTGAAATCCCAATGATTGTTGTGCTAAATAAAATTGATTTGCCAAACGCAAACCCAGAAAAAATAAAAGGAGAATTGGCTAAAATAGATGTGGCAGTTGAGTCTTACGGCGGGACAATTCCAAGTGTTGAAGTTTCAGCAAAAGAAAAAACAGGAATTGATGAATTATTGGAAGTTATATTGCTAGTTGCCGATATGCAGGAATTAAAATCAGAAACAAATATGCCAGCCGAAGGCTTAATTATTGAGTCGTATATGGACGGCTCAAGGGGTCCCGTTGCAACCGCCATTATAAAAAAAGGGATTTTGAAGGCCAAAGATATTATTGCAACTGATTTGGCGATAGCTAAAGTAAAATCAATTAAAGATTTTCAGGACAAAGAAATTAATGAGGCCTGTCCTGCCCAGCCAGTTATTATCTTGGGTTTTGAAAAAGTGCCGGCAGTCGGAGAAAAATTTAAAAGTTATAAAACAGAAAAAGAAGCGATGTGTGAAATTAAAAGAGAAAAACCAAAAAGAGAAATTGGCAACACAGTTCTTGATTTATCCAGTGATAAAAAAGTGCTGAATATAATTTTAAAGGGAGATGTTTTTGGTTCGTTGGAAGCAATTGAAGGAATGTTGAAAAATTTACCTCAAGATAAGATTGTTTTGAGAATTTTAAAATCAGAGGTTGGAGAAATAAACGAAACCGATGCAAAATTAGCTAAAATGTCAAAATCATCAATAATCGGATTTAGGGTAAAAATCAGCCCGTCTGTTATGAAATTTATGAGAAACCCTTCGGCGGGCTCAGGGCAAGCTGGAAATAAAGTAAGGATTAAAACTTTTGATGTAATTTACGAGTTGATTCAGGATGTGAGACAAAGTTTAGAAAAAAGTTTAGAGGCAGAAGTTGTAAGAACCGATGTTGGAAAATTAAGGACAATTTTGGTTTTTTGGGGTGAAAAAAACCGCCAAATTGTAGGCGGAAAAATTACAGAAGGCGAGTTGCGGAAGGGTTTGAAAGTAGATGTTTTGCGACCCTCCTCCGCTAAAGCTTCGACGGGCGAAGAAAAAATCGGCGCGGGCAAAATAGTAAATTTGCAAAGAGACAAAAAAAACATAGATTTACTACGAAAAGGCGACGAAGCAGGAATTTTATTTGAAGGCAACGTAAAAATTGAAAAAGGCGATATACTGGTTGCATTTATTGAAGAACGCAAAAAAGGCGAACTATAATATTCGCTCGGCAATCAAATTTTTTGCAGACATGCGCGCTTCGCCGCAGGCTAGCAAAAAATTTATTGCCTCGCTAAATACAGTGTCAGTAAATAGATTAGAAAAAGTAAATTCTCTGTTGGAGCGCGAAATCGGTAAAATTATTCAAAGAGAAATATTTTTTCCAGACGGAGTTTTGCCTACATTAGCCCGAGTTGAAACAACTTCAAATTTAATTGAGGCAAAAGTTTTTATTACCGTATGGCCCGAAGATAAATCGGAACAAGTTATAAAAACTTTAAATAAAGAAATTTACGATATTCAGCAGGAGATAAACAAAAAGCTGAATATGCGCCCGGTTCCAAAAATAAGGTTTGTAAAAGACGAAATTATCAGCAAAGCCGGCAAGATTGAAGAGCTATTGAACCAATTGAAAAAAGACGAAAAATAAGATAAAGTAATAATAAATATGGCGCGGTAGCAAAGTGGTAATGCAAGGGACTGCAAATCCCTTATACGTGGGTTCAATTCCCGCCCGCGCCTCAAAATTGACAAAATACTGCCCGAATGGTGGAAAGGCATACACGAAGGACTTAAAATCCTTTGAGCGAAAGCTCATGTGGGTTCGACTCCCACTTCGGGCACAAAATAAAAATACCCGTGAAAAATCACGGGTATTTTTTCGGTATGTTCAGTTAGTTTTCTAAGACTTCTATTTCTGCTGTTTTGACTCCAAAGTTTACTGCTAACGGCCTGCTTGGCATCCATATGTCAATATGGTAATTGCTTTTCTTTCTATTCATCCTGTCCTCGACAACGAAAACTTGGTCGCCGTATAATTTTGGAATTTTAACCTTTGTTCCAAATGGCAGCATATTGTTTGCGATTATGCCAGCTCTTACATGCTTTCCAGATGCAGTTACAAAAGGAGTGTTGTCTGTCTGGTCTGGCGTGCTTGAATAAGCGGTGATCACAACCTTAATTGTTTTGACGGTATTTTTTACCTCGGCCACAACTTTGGCCGTATATGAGGCATTGGTGGTATTAGCAAGATCGGCATTGGTTGTTTGAGGCATGACTATCCCCAAAAGACAAATACCGACTATAATACCTGCAAGTATTGAGCTAATTAAAGTGGTTTTACTTCTTAAAATGGCATTGTTTTTGAAGTCAATCATAATAGTTTGATAAGTTTAATAAAAAACTCCTTCACAGGAGTATACTTTAATATTAGCATATTAAAACAACCTTGTCAATACTTTCCCCCTGCATTCTACTCCGAAGTGAAACGTTGAAATTGTAGTATGGAAGTGTTAAATCAATCGTTGTTTGTTAGAATAGTTAATAAAAATGCATTAACTATTAAACAAACTAACGATATGCCCAACAAACATTTTGATGACAGTCAGAGGAACGGATTAGCCTACCTTTTAAGAACCCGCATTAAGAAAATATGTTGTCAGAAAATTGAAAAAATATTAGTCTCCGGAACAGATTGCCGGAAGATGGAATAAAAATCGCAAGAACAAGAAAAAATATATTAACAAAGATACGATTTACACATTCATTTATGAAAAGAGAAAAGATCTAGTGAAATACTTACGGTGCCAGAAGGGCAAATACAGGCGACATTATGGCACGAGAATACGGGAAAAGCAGAGGGAAGAACAGAAAAATCCGTATAGTTCTTGGGAACGGGGATGCAACGAAAACGGCAATGGCTTGCTGAGACAGTTCTTCCCAAAGAAGATTAATTTTGCTACAATAACGCAAAGAGACATACAAAAAGCGGTCAGATTATTAAACAGCCGTCCGAGGAAAAGACACGATTATTCAACGCCCTACGAGATATTTAATCAAAAGAATTAAAATTAAAAATGCAAAAATCTAAAACTAAAAACGTTTCACTTTGGATCAGAATTTAGAGCTGGGATAATAAAAAACGGGCACATGCCCGTTTTTTCGTTACAGATTCTAATAATTATTTTTCAATTAGCTTTTCAGTCGCTAATTTCAAACTCATTCGGTGCTCTTTTGGCTCAATTAGCAAAACCTGAAAATTGTAAGTTTCGCCCGGTTTTAATAATTCTTCCATTTTTTGCTGTGAACCGAATTCTGAAATATGGCACAGCCCTCTAATTTTTGGCGAAACTTCAACAAACGCGCCAAAATCCGAAAATTTTATTACTTTTCCTTTTATTGTGTCGCCTTTTTTATATTCTTTTTCAATTTCGTCCCAAGGATTTTGTTTTAAAGTTTTTAAAGAAAGAAAAACCTGATTTTTATTTATATCAATAATCTGGGCTTTCACAATTTCTCCAACTTTTACAATCTCGGCAGGATTTTCAACTAACTGCCAGTCTAATTCTGAAATATGAATTAATCCTTCTATCTCCCCAAACTTAATAAATGCTCCGAAATCGGCAACGCCGGTTATTTCGCCGTCAACAATATCGCTTTTTTTGTAATCTTTTAATATCTCTTTTATTTTTTCTTCTGTTTTGGCTTTTTCAGACAAAATTAATTTATTTTCTTCTGCCAAAGAATCTAAAACTTTTACTTCTAAGGTTTTGCCAATAAATTTTTGCAGTTCTCTTAAAATTTTCTGTTTATCGGCATCAGCGACTCTTGGATAATGCTCTGGGGCTAATTGGGAAACCGGCAAAAAAGCCGGGATTCCGTCTAAGTTGGTTAATAATCCGCCTTTGTTCACGCCAGAAATCCTGACTTTTACAATTTCTCCCTTTTCTTTCATCTCTCTTAATTTTTGCCAACTAATTTCTTTTGTGGCGTCCCTTAAAGATAGCTCTCTGTAGCCATCATCATTTTCCATTTCAACTATTTTAGCAAAAATCTTATCTCCAATATTTAAGCTTTTTATAACATCTTTTACTTCATAAAATTCCCTGCCATAAATTATGCCTGTGCCAAAAGTTCCTAAATCAATAAACAGAGACGATCTGTCTCTTGCAACAACCGTGCCTTCAACCGTTGAACCGATAGAAACGGGAGCCGGCGCTTCTTTTGTTGTTTTTTTAATCACATCTTTTATCATTTTATAAAATAAAACAACGGTTTATTTTCCTGCTCTTTAAAAAGAGATTCTGCTGCCGCCCAGCAGTATTAATTACTAATATAATTATAATACACCAATTCCCAATTTTTGCAATGCTTCGACTAAATTAAATAATCTCTGAAAAAATCAAATCAAGCATACATAAATATCCACGATCGTAGAAAATCGTGTACACTAGATTTTTATACTATGATAGTTTAAAAATCTCTTTGAGGTGTTTTTCGTTGTCAATATATTCAAATACACCAAAACGAACATATTTTCTAATCCCGAAAAATTCAATAATAAAATCTATTTCATCTTTACAATTATAAGGATATATAAAAACACTTTTTTGAAATTCATAAAAACCCAATTTTTTTATTTTATCCCGAAGGGCGTCTCTTCCCCACCTAACTTTTTCAGGTACATCAAATCCGACAAACCTCCACTTTCCATCCCATTTTTTGTTTTCAATTTTCATTTCGTCAAAACGGTATGTAAGCACTTTTAATTTCCCTTTATCAGTTAAAACCATCGTTGTAGAGCCATCTGGATTTTCCGTCCGTTTAACCAGTTTTGATTGATATAGCTTTCTTAATTCATATCTAAGTTCTTTTTTATTTATTTTTTTCCACTCTTTGCCTGCAATTTTTACAGTACGCCAATATTGACGGGGAGTATAGGCAATGCTTAGCGCCACGCCCGTCAGTAAAAGCAATAAAATTTTTTGCGTTAATGGTTTCATTATTTAATTTTACAACACCAAACTGAATAAATCCAGCATACACGATTTTCTACGATCGTGAGTTTTTGTGTACACTAAAATTTTAGAAGTTTTTATCAAAAAAACAAATGCAATAAAAAAGCCCCAACCAGACGGAGCTGATTGGGGTATGACGCGCCGACTCTGCGCCGAAACACAGACTATGCCGGCCTGGTGGCCTTGACTTCGATCTCAACACCATCAGTCAGCCGATAGCGACGCGCGAAAGGACCAGCAGTGCCCTCTTGGCAAAGGAAGGAGCGGACAAATCCTTCCCGTTCCAACCTCGCAACCTGGCAAAGGGTGTCATCGGCTCCCAGACCGGAAGCTTCAACCAATTCCTGTCAATGGCTTGTTATATCTAAATTATTATGATAAAATTAATATAATAAAAGCACAATAAAGATATAGTTTATGGCTAAAATAATATGGGCGGGGCAGTCCTGCTTTCAAATTTCAGTTTCCAATTCAAGAGACCACGAGGCAAATATTGTGATTGATCCGTTTGACGAAGAAATAGGGTTAAAAATCCCTAACTTTTCTGCTGATATTTTACTTGTTACTCACAACCATTATGACCACAATAACATAAAGGCAGTAAAAGGCGCGCCTTTTTTGATAGAAGGGCCCGGCGAGTATGAAGTAAAGGGAGTTTTTGTCCAGGGAATTCCGGCTTTTCACGACGACAAAGAAGGCAAAGAATGGGGGGTCAATACAATTTATACAATTGAGGCAGAGGGTTTAAGATTTTGTCATTTGGGAGATTTGGGGCAAAAACAGCTTACCGATGAGCAGGTTGATAAAATCGGAGCAGTTGATGTTTTAATGATTCCGGTCGGCGGAGAATATACAATTTCTTCAACGGAAGCGCAAAGAATAATTTCGCAAATTGAGCCAAAAATTGTAATCCCTATGCATTATGCTTTGCCAAAGTTAAAAATAAAACTTGATGATATTTCTAAATTTTTAAAAACAATGGGCAAACCGTCTATTGCTCCGGTTGAAAAATTGACCGTAAAATCAAGCGCATTGCCGAAAGACGGAATGGAAATAGTAGTGCTACAACCGTAATTTTAGAAGTACGCACTCGTCATTGCGAGGCAATCGCAATTGCCGAAGCAATCTCAAGGTCCAGATTGCTTCGTCGCCTGCTGGCTCCTCGCAATGACGATTCAATGAATTTTCAATTTTATTTGCAAAAATTACAAGGATTGTCTGACAAACAAAAAAAGATTGTCTTATGGACAATTGTTGCTGTTTTAGCAATTATAATGGGATTTTTTTGGATAAGGTCTGTTGGAGACAGGTTAAATAAAATAAGTGAAAATGTGGGCCAGATAAAACTTCCCCAAATAGAAACACCGCAGACTGAAATTCCCAATATTGTAATACCAACAGACCAAACCGCTAACTCGCCCGTCCAAAGCCAACAGGCGACGGAGGGTTGGAAAACTTACAAAAACGATGAATACGGCTTTGAGTTTAAATATCCCCAAAATTGGATTTTAATTAAAAGAGAAGGCAAAGTATCGGTTATAAATTTTCCTAATGCTATTATTTTTTTGCAAAGTCCAAAAACTTTAGAACTGTTAAAAACGGAAAGAAAAAGAGATATCGGTTCTATTTATGGTTATGACTTGATAATTTCTTTTTGGCCAAATATAAAAGAATATTCTCACCAAGAAAAATATTCTAACTTGGAAGATTTTTTAAATGACGAAAATAATTTTACAACAAAAAAAACTGACGATTTTTTTGTTAATAACCAAAAAATACATCGAGTAGAATTATATGGCGCGGCTACAACCGTCAGTTTTTTAACTGATAATAATGGAATTTATGAATTAAATTATGGAACAACCGCTTATGAACCGATAGACAAAGTTAGGGAACAAATTCTTTCCACTTTTAAATTTACCCCTGTTAAATAATTCAATTTTCAAATTTAAACATTTAGTCATTTCAAATTGAATTCAAATTAAAAATTTCAAATTTTAAATTGTTATATTATGGCGAAAGAAGAAGACAAAAAAAACGAAAAAAAATCCCGGGCGCAAGAAGACGAAAAGCAGGGCGATAGCAAAATAGGCAATGTGCAGCAGAGAGAAATTGTGACCGAGCTTAAAGAATCATACATTGATTACGCAATGTCGGTTATTGTGGCTCGCGCCTTGCCCGATGTAAGAGACGGATTAAAACCTGTGCACCGCAGAATTTTATACGCAATGGCAGAATCGGGGTTAAGGTCAAATACAAAACATAGAAAATCAATGGCTGTGGTTGGAGAGGTCTTAAAATCTTATCACCCGCACGGAGACACCGCAGTTTATGACAGCTTGGTTCGTATGGCGCAAGATTTTAATATGCGTTATACATTGGTTGACGGTCAAGGAAATTTTGGCAGTGTTGACGGGGACGGCGCGGCCGCTGCAAGATATACTGAATGCAGACTGTCAAAAATTGGCGACGAAATGTTAAGAGATATTGATAAAGACACGGTCAAATTTGTTGATAATTATGATGGAATGACAAAAGAGCCAACTGTTTTGCCGTCTCCTTTGCCACAATTATTGTTAAATGGTTCTTTGGGAATTGCTGTTGGCATGGCAACAAATATTCCCCCGCACAATTTAACGGAAGTGATAGACGCTTCAATTCATTTGTTAGACCATCCAAAAACTGAAACAGAAGATTTATTTCAATTTATACAAGGTCCCGATTTTCCAACAGGAGGCATAATTTATGACCAAAAAGAAATAATTTCAGCTTATGCGCAGGGCAAGGGCTCTATATTAATGAGGGGTAAAGCAGAAGTTGTAGAAAAAAAAGACGGCTCAGAGCAGATTATAATCACAGAAATTCCATATCAAGTTTTAAAATCAACCTTGGTTGAGGATATGGCAAACTTGGTTTCTGAAAAAAAAGTTGAAGGCATAAGAGACATAAGAGATTTATCAGACAGGGAAGGAATGAGAATTGTAATTGATGTTAAAAGGGGGTTTGAACCTCAGAGAATTTTAAACCGGCTTTACAAATTTACTCCTCTTCAAAAAACTTTCCATTTGAATTTGCTGGCTTTGGTTGACGGCATACAGCCTGAAATTTTATCAATTTCCGATGTTTTAAAATATTTTATTGCTCATCGAGAAGAAGTTATAACCCGCAGAACTAAATTTGATTTAGAAAAAGCCAAAGAGCGGGCGCATATTTTAGAAGGCTTAATGATTGCCCTAAAAAATATTGACGCTGTGATACAGACAATTAAAAAATCTGCTGACCGCGAAGAGGCAAAAAACAATTTAATTAAAAAATTCAAACTTACAGAACGGCAGGCAGTGGCAATTTTAGAAATGAAATTGCAAACTTTGGCTGGCTTAGAAAGAAAAAAAATAGAAGACGAGCTAAAAGAAATTTTAGAAAAAATAAAAGAGCTTATCGCTATTTTAAAAAGCCCTGAAAAATTAAAAGAAATTATCAAAAAAGAATTAAAAGATATAAAAGAAAAATTCGGCGACCAAAGAAGAACAAAGGTTGTAAAAGGAAAATTAGGCGAAATTACTGAAATTGACTTGGTTCCGCTGGAAGAAACAATCGTCACTTTAACTACCGGCGGATACATAAAAAGAATCAACCCTGAAACCTATAAAATCCAAAAGCGCGGAGGAAAGGGGATTATGGGAATGAAAACAATGCAGGACGACATTGTTGAACATTTCCTGTGCGCAAATACCCATGACAACCTGCTTTTTTTTACAGATTCAGGAAAAGTTTTTCAAACCCAGGTTTACGAAATTCCCGAAGGCACGAGAGTTGCCCGTGGAAGAGGCCTTTTAAACTTTTTAGAAATGTCTAACGAAGAAAAAGTTTTATCTTTGGTGCCAATTGAAAAATCGGCCAAAAATGGCAAAGAAGAGGCGAAAAAAGATAAATACCTTGTAATGGTAACCAAAAACGGGACTATAAAGAAAACTTCTTTGGAAGAATTTGAAAATGTCAGAAAGAGCGGAATTATAGCTATAAAATTGGATAAAGGCGACGCGCTAAAAAAAGTTGTAAAAACTTCTGGCGAAGATGACATAATTTTAACTACCAAGGCCGGCATTGCAATAAGATTTAAAGAAAAAGATATACGGGCAATGGGAAGGTCGGCAGGCGGAGTAAGGGGCATACGATTAAAAAAAGGCGATGAAGTTGTGGGAATGGATGTTGTTGAAAATTCAAAAGATAACGGAAAACAGTATTTACTGGTTGTTATGGAAAATGGTTATGGCAAAAGAACTGATATAAATCAATACAAAATTCAGGGCAGAGGAGGTTCTGGAATAAAAACCGCAAAAATTACTCCAAAAACAGGCGGAATAATTATGGCTTGTATTTTGCAAGAAGAACCCGCCTCCGCCAAAGGCTCCGGCGAGGCAATGGATTTGATTGTAATTTCACAGCACGGCCAAGTCATAAGAACCGGCGTAAAATCTATTTCTTTGTTAGGCAGAGCAACTCAAGGAGTAAGAATAATGCGTCTTGAAGAAGGAGATAAAGTTGCCTCGGGGGCTTGCCTCAAGGACTAATTTTAAATTTGAAATTTGAAATTTGAATTCAATTTGAAATGACTTAATTTAAAATGATTAAAACACGACATCGGGTTTTCAAATTTATTCATTTAAATATTAAAAATTGATTTCAAATTGTAAATTGTAAATTTCAAATTCAACCACGGTTGCTTGCTTTTTTAAAAAATTATATAATATGAGTATGAATAAAAAAATCATTATTTTATTCTCAATAATTGGCCTTTTATCGGTCGCCAGTTTAATTTCAGCTCAGGTTACAATTCCAAATCCCTTAAGATATAATAATTTCGGCCAGCTTTTGTTAGAAGGCATTATTCCTGCTGTCGCTGGATTAGTTGGAGCAATATCTGTTATAATGATAATAGTAGCCGGCATTCTATATTTAACATCAGCTGGCAGTCCAACAAAAATGGAAACGGCAAAAAAAGCTCTGATATACGCAATAGCTGGCATAGTCATTACTTTGATGGCAGGGGCAATAGTTGCCACAATTAAATTTGCGCTCGGCGCGCCATAAATAAATTTTAAAAGGTCGATTTCAAAAAACCATATATCTAAAAAATTTAAACTTAAAATTCAAAAAAATGAACAAACAAAAAATTTTAACAGGTTTAGTTTCTTTGACCATTTTAGCGGCGCCGGTTTTAGCATTAGCTCAACCAACCGGACAAATTACCAACCTTTGTCAATTAATTAGTAAAATTCAGACCATTGTTTGGATGGGTTTTGGACTTATCGCGGTCATATCTTTTGTGGTTGCAGGAATTTTATTTCTTACAGCGGGCGGAGCGGCGGAAAAAATCCAGGCGGCAAGGGGCGCTTTTCTTTGGGGAGTGGCTGGGGTTGTAGTGGGAATTGTTGCATTTTCAATAGTTGCCATAATAGGTTCAGGACTTGGAGTTGGAGTGGGCAGTGGTTGTTAAATTTATTAAAAAATCCCGCCCCGCTAAGCGGGGCGGGGAAAATACTACTTTAAAATGAAAAAAAAATTAATAATTTTAATTTTGCTGGGAATTTTGCTTTTACCTCAAATAGCATCTGCTCTAACCATTGGAGACATTTTGGGCAGTATTATGCTTAATGTGGTTAAGCCCGTTGCCATATTCGCGGTAATTACTTTATGGGTTGTAACAGGTATTTTGTTTTTAGTGGCGCAAGGCGAGCCCGGTAAGTTAACCCTTGCAAAATCAGCTTTGATTGCGTCTTTAGTTGGAACAGTAGTAGTTGTTGTAGCCCCCATAGCGGCTAACATAATAGGAGCTTCATTGGGGCTTTAATTGGCGAAATAAATACATGAACAAAAAAATATTATTTTTAATTCTATTTGTTGTTATTTTAGTTTTACCTGCAGTGGCTTACGGGGTCGAGAGCGACCTATGTGTGTTTATGGGGAATGTAAAAGATCTTATTTTGAATATCGGCGGCACGATTGTAGTTATCGGATGGGTTATTGCGGGCATATTATGGTTAACTTCCGGTGGAAGCCCAACAAGAACAGAAACCGCAAAAAAAGCAGTGATCGCCGCTGTCGTTGGGACTATATTGGTTGTAATATCTGCTTCTGCATATCCACTTATAAAAGGTGCTTTAGGTTCTAGCGGAACTTGGTTTTCCTGTACTGGTAATCCACAATAATAAAAACCTTAATTATCTCCCGTGCTTTACCCCGTTATAAATTTTCTTTTTTTAAAAAGAAAATTTCTAACGGGGTTTAAAATATGTGGGTTTTATGTTAGAATAAAAACGTTTGTCATTGCGAGGAGCCCGCAGGCGACGTGGCAATCTATGCTATGTGAATGAACTCTGGATTGCTTCGGCTTTTGCGAAATCCTCGCAATGACGCAACGGGCGGGTATGGCGAAACAGCAGACGCGCCAGCCTTAGGAGCTGGTGGGAGAAATCCTGTGGGGGTGCAAATCCCTCTACCCGCACACTTCGCTTCGCTCAGTGTAAACAACAAAAAAAAACGAGACACTTAATGCCCCGTTTTTATTTTAATTATGACAGCGTTACTCCAATTTTGTTTTTTCCATCAATTTTTGGAATTTTTATGGTAAGCAGTCCTTTTTCCATTTGCGCGTCGGCTTCTTCTATGTTTATGTTTTCAGGTAAAACTATTTTTCTTGAAAATGGCCCCCAATAACATTCTTGATAAAAATATTTTTTATCTGCTTGGCCATGCGGGTCGCAACGGTTGCCCTTTATAACCATCATATCTTTTTCAATTGATATATCCATATCTTTTATCAAAACTCCGGCTATTGCGGCCAACACCACAAAACTCTTATCGGTTTCATAAACATCAACTACTAATTCTCCTTCCGGATCAAAAATTCCTGCTTTGTTTTCCTCTATTTTTTTTTTCTCTGGAATCGGTTCCTCAACTTTTATTTTATTGCGCATATACTTTTTAATTTTTTTAATTTTTCAAATCCTGGGATAACGAAAATAGCCAAAGATATTAAAATTGCCACCGGAATAATAATTTTTAAAGGCCCGCCTATTGTCATTATAGAAAAATTGTAAAGCCCGTGCAAGAGCACTGCTGTTAATATGCCAAAAAATAATAATTTTGTCCTATTTTTTGTTTTATAAAACGACAATGCTAAAAAATATCCAATTGTTGCCGAAGAAAGTGTATGCAAAAAAGTTGCTCCTATAAACCTTACAAAACTAATAATAACGGTTCTGTTTAGCGCCTCGCTAAAAGATATTTGGTCTATGGGAGAAAAAAGGTATAAAATATTTTCCAAGGCGGCAAAACCCAATGCGGCCACAACCATATAAACCATTGCGTCTATGGGCTCGTCAAACTCATGGCTTTTTAGCGCCATTGATTTAACAACAAAATATTTAAAAATTTCTTCCGTAAAAGCTATTACAAAAAACCAATACAGCACAGAATAAACAAAAGGGTTTAAATTGAGTTTTGACATTAAGGTGGCAAGGCCTATCTGCGCGAAAAATACCGGAAAAGTTACCAAAGCCCCACACAAAAATACCTTAGATATCATCTTTTTAGATTCAACGTGCGGATCTTTTTTTAGATAATAAGCAAGCCAAGCTAAACTTGGCAAAATTCCAAAAACAATATATAAAAAAATACGAAAATCCATCGATAATAATTTAAAATTTTATTTGGGCCAATCTTCTATCATTATACACCCCTTTTTGTTATTAAGCGGAAGCTGTTGATAAATTTCTTCGGTTATAAACGGCATAAAGGGATGCAAAAGTTTTATGGATCCAATTAAAATTTCCAACAATAAATACTGACTGGCAATTTTGTCTTTTTTTGAAGCCTCGGGCGCTAAATTTTTTTTGCTTTCTTCTATTATTTTATCACAAAAAGTATGCCAGAAATAATGATAAATTTTTTCAGCAGCTATATAAAATCTGTAAGAATCCATTAATTTTGTTGCGTCTTTTGATAATTTTTTAAAAGCAATCAAATGTTTTTTGTCCTTTGCTGTCAGCACCGGTTTTTTGCCTGGTTTATAATCAGCCGTATTTTGCATAACAAACCTGCTGGCGTTCCAGATTTTATTTGCAAAATTTCTGTAGCCTTTTATTCGGTTTTCGTCTAAGGCCAAAGATGTGCCTGGCGTGTTCCCCGCAATTAATCCAATCCTCAAAGCATCTGTGCCGTATTTGTCGGTTAAGTCTAACGGATTTATGACATTTCCTTTGCTTTTTGACATTTTTTGGCCTTTTGCGTCTAAAACCAATCCGTGTAAATAAACATTTTTAAAGGGTATTTTTTTTGTTATATAAAGCCCCATCATAATCATTCTTACAACCCAAAAAAATATAATTTCTCCTGCTGTTTCCATAACATCTGTAGGATAAAAAGTTTTAAAATCTTTGGATTTTGGATATCCCAATGTTGCATACGGCCATTGCCCGGAAGAAAACCACGTATCAAAAGTATCTGTTTCTTTTTTTAATTCATTGCTGCCGCATTTCGAACATTTTATAATTTTGTCTTCAATATCAATTACGTTTTCTCCGCATTTTTCGCAAAATTTAGCTGGAATGGGTATGCCCCAAACAATTTGGCGGGAAATATTCCAGTCAATAATATTTTTTAACCAGTGCAGAGATATTTTTTTGTAATGCTCGGGAATAAATTTTATTTTATTTTTTTCAATAGCTTTTATAGCAGGTTCAGCCAAAGGTTTCATTTTTAAAAACCACTGCTCTTTAATCTGAGGTTCAATTAAGGAATTACATTTATAGCAGGTTTTAACAACATGTTTATAATTATCTTCAATTTTTTCTACCAAACCCTTTGCTTCTAATTTTTCAATAATTTTTGGCCGCGCCTCTGAAATTTTCATTCCCGTAAATTCACTGGCAATCGGTAAAAGGCGCCCCTGAAAATCTATAATTTGTTCTTTCTCCAAATTATGCCTTTCCGCAATTTCAAAATCAACTGCGTCGTGCCAAGGAGTAATTGTCATAACTCCGGTTCCAAAATCCATATCAACTGCTTCATCCTTAATGATAGTGGCGGTTATTTTTCCATTTATCCATTCTAATTCTATTTTTTGCCCGTGTTTATAGTTTTTATATCTTTTATCCTTGGGGTGCATCACAACATACTTATCACCGAATTTTGTTTCAGGCCTTGCCGTGGCGATAACAAACGGCCCGTATTTTAAATAATAAAATTTATCTGCTTTTTCCGTATCAACGGTTTCCAAATCCGACAATGATGTCTGGTGTTTTGGGCACCAATTTATTATTTTTTTACCCCTGTAAATCAAGCTGTCATCGTATAGTTTTTTAAAAGTGCTATAAACTGTTTTTATAATATCTGCATCTAAAGTAAATTTTTCTCTTGACCAATCGCACGAAACGCCCATTTTTCGCGCTTGGTTTTCAATATTGCTTTTATTGTTTTGCGTAAAATCCCAGATTTCTTTGTAAAGCTGTCTTTTTGGTATTTGAAATCTGGACCGCCCTTCTTTTTCTAATTGTTTTTCGTAAACAACCTGAGTTTCAAATCCTGCATGATCTAACCCAGGCAACCATAAAGTTTTATAGCCTCGCATTCTTTTATAACGAATCATTATGTCTTCTATCGTTAAAACTAATCCGTGTCCCGCGTGCAAAGAACCATTAGCATTAGTCGGAGGCATTATTATTGTAAAGGACTTAGTCCTGAGCTTGCCGAAGGATTTTTTTGGCAATTTGTCTGGATTAAAAAAACCGCTCTTTTCCCAAAGCTGGTAAATTTTATCTTCAACTTGTTTTGGATCGTAAGCCGTTGGTAATTCCATAATTTATTTAATTTATCTTATCTTATCATTTTTTAGCCTATTCGTAAATTACCGTCGGCTTCGATTTTTCGCAAAAATCGCCCTGAGCCCGCCGAAGGGTTAATCATTTCTTTTTTGTGGAAGTATCCGGCGATTGCGGTCATTAAACCATTGTCGGTTGATAAATCAGGTTTTGGAAAAATTAGGTTGAGATTGCTTCGTTGCTGCTCGCAATGACGAGCAAATTGTTTACGGAGTTCTTGATTTGCAGACACTCCCCCGCCTAAAATTATAGTTTTTGCTTTGTAATCTTTTACGGCCTTCATTGTTTTTTTAATTAAAACATCAATTATTACTTGCTGAATTTCAGCTGCCATTTCTTTTCTGTATTGTTTTAATTTTAGTGTGGTTAATTTTCTACGATCGTGAGAATTTAACCACACTTGTTTTTTGTGGTGATATAAAACAGCTGTTTTTAAACCCGAAAAACTGAAGTCATAATCTTTTGTATTTATCATCGGCCTCGGCAATATCGCTACCAATTTTGAATTTTGAATTTCAAGTTTCGAGTTTATTTCGGATTTCGTGCTTCGGATTTCGGATTTCCACTGTGAAGACAGTTTCGCAATGGCTGGGCCGCCGGGGTAGCCGAGGCCTAAAATTTTAGCGCATTTGTCAAAACATTCGCCTGCCGCATCGTCTCTGGTTTCTCCTAAAATTTTATAATCCCCTATTTTTTTCATAAGTATCAGTTGTGTATGTCCTCCACTTGCCACTAAACATATAGCGGGAAATAAAAACTTTCTCCGCCGTTCAACGCACGATCGTATGTTGAACGGCAATAAATTAACAAGTATATGTCCCTCAATGTGGTTTACCGGCACAACGGGAATATCCCAAAAATACGAAAGCGCTTTTGCAAAATTCACCCCGACCCACAAACAAGGTTCTAATCCCGGCCCGTTTGTTACTGCGACTAAATCTACGTCAGGTTTTTCGTATTTTTTCAAAAACAGAACTATTTTTTTTAACAATTCCGGCTCTCGCTCTAAAATATTTTCCAATTTTTTAAATTTTAAATTAGAAATTGTTTTTGATTTTTGAATTTTAAATTTTAAATTATTTGCCTTCTTGAGCGCTTTTATTAAAACCAGCGCTAAATTTTTCTGGTGCTCTCGTTTTGCCATCGCCGGATATACGCCTCCATATTTTTTATGAACTTCTGTTTGTGAAGAAACTATATTTGAAAGAATTTTAAAATCGGGCGCTTTTCTGTCGCCAAAAATTTCTAAAATTGCTATTCCCGTATCATCGCAGGATGTTTCTATAGCTAAAATTTTCATATATTTTAATCTTGTATTATATCTGAAAACTTGAATTTTTTCAATTTTTAAGCTAAAATAAAGATATAAATTTTATTGCGCCCCTATCATCTAGCCTGGTCTAGGATATTTGATTTTCAATCAAAAAACTCGGGTTCAAATCCCGATAGGGGCACACTTCGGCAAGCTCAGTGTAAGCTAAAAATATGATCAAAAAAGAATATCTGGACATTTCAAAAGCTTCGGATATAAAAAATAAAAAAGAAAGGGCTATATATCGGGCTTTTGAAACAATACCGGGAATTGTAAGCTTGGGGACTCTTTTGGGGGTCTTTATTTTTTCATGGATACTGCCTTCATGGGTGGCGATTTTTATAATCTGTTTTAGTTTTTATTATCTTTTTAGAATTCTTTATTTTTCTTTGCACCAAACAGCAGGTTATTTTAAGGTAAAAAAACATCTTAAAATAGATTGGACGGAAAGACTAAAAAAAAATAAATCGTGGAAAAATATTTATCATGTAGTGATTTTACCAACCTATAACGAAGGGCCCAAAATAGTAAACGAAAGCTTGGATTTTTTAATTCGCTCGGACTATCCAAAGGAAAAAATAATTGTCGTTTTGGCAATTGAAGAAAGGGCGGGCAAGGAAGCGCAGGAAATGGCAAAAATTATTCAAAAAAAATACGCGGATAAATTTTTTAAATTTTTAGTTACGGTTCATCCAAAAAATATAGAAGGAGAAATAGGCGGCAAAGGATCCAACGTGGCGTGGGCCGGCAAAGAAGCAAAAAAAATAATAGACAAGCTGTTTATTTCCTATGAAAATATATTGGTTTCTACTTTTGACATTGATACAAAAATTTATCCGCAGTATTTTTCTTGCCTAACTTGGCATTATTTAACAGAAAAAAATCCAACGAGAGCCAGCTACCAGCCAATCCCTATTTACAACAATAATATCTGGTCGGCTCCGGCTTTTTCAAGAATCGTTTCTACTTCAAATACTTTTTGGCAGATGATACAGCAGGAAAGGTCGGAAAAACTTACAACTTATTCTTCCCATGCAATTCCGGCAAAAGTATTTTTTGAAGTGGGATATCCTTCAAATGTGGTTTCAGACGACTCCAGAATTTTTTGGAGGGCTTATTTTTATTACGATGGCAACTACAGGGTGGTGCCTATTTATTATTTGGTTTCTATGGACGCTGTAATGGCTAAAAATTTCTGGCAAACTATAGTAAACCAATATAAACAACAAAAACGTTGGGCTTGGGGATGCAACGAAATTCCGTACATAATGTTTGGGTTTTTAAATAATAAAAAAATTCCTATTTGGACAAAAATTTCTCATACATACACAATTATTGACGGTTTTTGGTCTTGGGCAACAGCGGCTTTACTACTGTTTATGCTGGGCTGGCTACCGATATTTCTAGGCGGACAAAAATTCAACTTCACAATTTTATCTTTTAATCTTCCTATTTTAACCGGCAGAATTATGACAATTTCTATGGTTGGTATGTTTGTTTCTGCCATATTAAGCACAATGCTTTTGCCTCCTCTGCCAAAAGGCATGAGTCAGTTTAAAAAAATACCGGTTCTTTTGCAATGGATATTTTTGCCAGCAACTCTAATTATTTTTGGCTCCTTGCCAGCTTTAGACGCCCAAATCCGCCTAATGCTGGGCAAATATATGGGCTTCTGGGTAACTGAGAAGGTGCGCAAGTAATTTTTTTCGTCATTGCGAGCCCGCAGGCGAAGCAATCTCGCTCACTTAATTTGAAATTTGAAATTTGAAATTAATTTGAAATAACTAAATTTGAAATTTGAAAATCGGATTTGACAAGGATTTTTGAAAGAATATAATGGATTTATGGATATTGTAAAATGTGATTTGTGTAAAAAAGTAATTAAAGAGCACCCAATAAGGGCGAGCTTTGTTGATTATCCCAATATAAATAGGGCGGATTTGTGTGATAAATGCGGAAAACCCATTGTAGATTTTTTTGAGAGAAACAAATTACTAAAAAATTCGAGAATTAAAAAATCATAAAAATATGTTAGATAACAATGATATAATAAAATTAAGTGAAGTTTTTGTTACAAAAGAAGATATCAAGGAGTTTATCACAAAAAAAGATTTTGACGATTTTAAAGACAAATCTTTGTCGAAGCTCGATAAAATATTGGAAGGAATAGTTCCTTTGAAACAAGAAAAAATTATGAAAGACTTACGGGATAAAAGACAGAAAAAAGTTTTGGAAATTCACAATAATGCTCTAAAAAAGAACAAAATTTTAGCTGAATCAGAAGCATTAGAAATTGATAACTTACGAGCGTTTTAAATTAAAAATTATTATTAAGTTTAAAAATTTATGCCAGAAAATGAAGGAGAACCAAAAGAACAAGGGGGGAAATAAAAATCAAAAAACCAGCGGGCAAAATCGCTGATTTTTGTTTGTATTTTACTCAAAATGTATTCTTTTCTCAAATTGTTTTAGTCTCTCGAGCAGTGCCGGATAATTCTTGAGCATCGGGTCTTTTTCTAAAATTTCTTTGGCGGCTGCGCGGGTTTTCTCAACTAAAAATATATTTGTTAAGCCTTGCATTGCCATGTCGGGAATTCCCCACTGCTGGGTTCCGTATAAACTGCCAGGGCCCCTAATTTCTAAATCTTTTTCGGCCAGTTCAAAACCATTATTTGACTCAACCAAAGCTTTGAGTCGTTTTCTGTTTAACATACTTGGGTCTGTGGTAAATAAAAAACAATATGACTGCGTGTCGCTTCTGCCAACCCGTCCGCGAAATTGATGAAGTTGCGCAAGTCCAAAACGTTCTGCGCCCTCAATCATCATAACTGTAGCTCTTGAAACGTCAACGCCAACTTCCACAACAGAAGTTGAAAGCAAAATATCAATTTCACCTTTTTTAAAATCTAACATTATTCTTTCTTTTTCGGCTGGTTTCATTTTACCGTGCAACGTTGTAATTCTTAAATCCGGAAAAACGTCCTTTGATAATTTTTCGTATTCTTCTTTCAACGCTTTTACTTCATTCATTGCCAACTGGCTCAGACTGAAATTATAATTTTGCGGAACAAACGAGCTGGAAACCGGCCCGTTTTTTTCAATAATTTCTTTTAACTTACTGGCTTGTGACTCAATTTTTGGATAAATAACAAAAACTCCTTTGCCTTCGCTTACTTCTTTTTTTATAAATTCATATGCTTCTTTTCTTTGCCCGGGTTCCACAATAATTGTTTTTACCTTTTTCCTATTTTTGGGCATTTCGTCAATTAAAGATAAATCTAAATCGCCGTAAACAGTCAGCGCCAAAGTGCGAGGAATTGGAGTTGCCGTCATTGAAAGCAAGTGGGGAACAAGGGGTCTGACCCCAGACCCCGATTTTATCAAATGGTCTCTTTGTTCAACCCCAAAACGGTGCTGTTCGTCTAAAATTACCAAAGCCAAATCTTTAAAATTAACGCCCTTTTGAATCAAAGAATGAGTGCCAATTGCAATATCAATTTGTCCGTTTTCCAAGTCTCCGTTAAAGCTTTTTTTTGAGACTTCAATCACGGGGTCAGACCCCTTTTCGTGGGGTCTGACCCCAAAAATTCTTGCGTCTTTGCCAGTTAGCATTCCAATTTTTACATCAAAATTTTTCAGTAATTCCGAGATTGTTTTAAAATGCTGTTTTGCTAAAATTTCTGTTGGCGCCATAAAAGCAACCTGATGGCCGTTTTTTACCACGTTTAACGCCGCCATTGTAGCCACTACTGTTTTGCCAGAGCCAACATCGCCCTCAAGCAGGCGCGACATTGGAACTGTTTTTTCCAAATCTTTTAAAATTGCGAAAGCGCATTTTTTTTGGGAATCGGTCAACTGAAAAGGCAGAGCATCAGTAAATTTTTTCATTAAATCGGCGTCCATTGGGCAGGCAGAAGATTTTTTCAGCGCTAATTTCATTTTTTCTTTTAAAACGTTCAACTGTATTAAAAAAAGTTCTTCAAATGAAAATCGCGATTTTGCGGCGTCAGCCGCTTCAAACGATTCTGGAAAATGCAATTGCCAAACAGCCTCTTGTATCGGTAAAAATTTATATTTTTTAATTATTTCTTCCGGCAATGATTCCTGAATTTGTTCGCAAAATCTGTAAAGCAATGGTTTTATAACGTACCTTAACCAGCGCGAAGTCACGCCCCTTGTTTCTGAATAAATCGGCACAATTCTGCCAGTGTGAGTCAGCTCTTCATTTTCTCCAATTTCATTTATTTTTTCATAACTTGGATTATTCAAAAAAACTCCTTCTTTATAAAGAGAAACTTTTCCAGCTAAACAAACAAAATCATCTTCTCTTAACGACTTTGCCAAGTACGGCTGGTTAAACCAGATAACTTTTATTTCAACGTTGTCGTCCTGAATAGTCGCCTCGGTCATAATCATATATTTTTTGAAGGTATTGGTATTTTTAATTTCTGTAATTTGCCCTTGCATGCAAACGGTTTGGCCTAATCTTTGCCGGGCATCTTTTATTGAAATTATTTTAGAAAAATCATCATATCTTGCCGGAAAATAAAAAAGCAGATCCTGCACTGTTTTTATGCCGAATTTTTTTAATTTTTTTTGGTATGCTACTCCAATTTTTGGAATTTCTTCAATTTTTGTTGACAGCGAAATCATTTTTAAATTTAAAATTAAGCAGGCGTCCGCGAACAAAGTCGGGACGCCTTGTGGCGCGAATGCGTCACTTGGACTCTCTGAGGAATTCAAGAACAGCTTTGGCCTCATGGAGGTCCACGATCTGCTGAGGTGAAAGCTCATTTCTTCTTCCTTGCCCTTCAACTCTTTCAATGAGCACTTCGTACACATAGCGCGAGAAGTTGCCTTTTCTCACTTGCATCTCAACGGCTTTCAGCAAGCCGGCCAACCCGACGTGCAGCCGTTCGCTGAGATGGCTTAAAGCTTTATTGGCATCTTTCCTTTGCCGAACAGTTACGAAAGCTTCCTTTATTTGTTGCTTTCTCTGCTGGCCTCGAGTTGACTTCGGGCTTTGATGGCATTTGCCGCCAAAACAACGACTGACCTGCACGCTCTTTGCCTCGTCCATAATTCTGCTCCTTTCTAAGCGGGCGTATCTTACTCCTTTTCTACTAGAATCCATTGTAAAAGAGCCAACACGACTCTTCTTGTGCCCTCGGTTGGATTCGAACCAGCATTACGAGATCCGCAATCTCGCGTCCTATCCATTGAACGACGAGGGCTTCTACCTTCACCTTACAATAAAATACGGATAAAATCAAACAGCCCCGACGCAATGTCGGGGCTGTTTTTTAGTAAAAAAACTTATTGAAGTTTTGGCTGGCCAGATGTTGAAGTTTTACTCCTAAAAGGATTTAGATAATTTCCCTCCAAAACTGACCCGAATTTTTCCTCTCTTGATTGTAACTCTCTTAAAACTTCCTGATAGGCTTTATCTTGAAACTTTAACGTATTAGCCATAACTTCCGGCTCGCGCTGCTGCGGCCAAATTGCGTACTCATATAATAAAAAAATACCGAACAGCATATCCAATAAAATAAAGATTAAAATAAAAATAAAAATATGCGCGCCTAAAAACCAAAAAACTTTTTTGATATTTTTTATTTTTCCAACCAAATTTTCAATATTTAAAGAAGAAAGATCTATTGTTTTTTTCATTAGTTAATAAAAGCTTCTATTGAAAAATTAGCCTCGATTATTTCTGACATGGACTTTTTGGGAATATTATTCTCCGTTGCTTTCCTAATTGTTAAATTTTTAATTTTAATTAAATATGGTCCCGTTTCTATTTTTTCCAAAAAATTTAGGGCGTCCAAAAAGCCGCCTTGGATTGAAATTTCAAAATTAATAGATTGGCTGTTTTGACTTAAAGAGTTCTTTGATAGAATAACTGTCGATTTAATTTTATAAAAAGAAGCTTCTTTCTCTAAAAATTTAAAAAGATCTACTGGATTTTTTTGGTCAACATATAGTTGGTTTATTTTGTTGAAGTTCGGCTCATACGATTGGTAATTATTTTTAAATTTTTCTATTTCGCTAACCTGATTTTCTAAAAAAGCTATACTGCTTTTCCCCGCTACTAACTCTTCAGAGTTTTTTTTGATTGTTTTAAGACAGAAAAAAATAATAAATAAAATTAAAAGAGAGGCTATCAGCCCATATATGGCTGCAGTTATATAAATTCTTTTTTTTATTTTTACAATTGGGTTTTGATTGTTTTTTGTTTTCATTTTTGTCGGCCTTAATAAACTTCAAAGGTTAAATAAAAATTGATGTTGCTGGGATTTATCCAACTTTCGGGCGAAAAATTGATATTTTTTATCTCTCCTTTTCCTTCAAGGTTCTTTTTAAAAACGAGCAGGCTATCCCTTGTATCCGATGCGCCGGAAATATTTACAATAATTTTATCGTTATTTTCTCTCATATTTATAGAAAGGTTTGAAAAATATATTCCGACCGGCTTCTCAACCGCTAAAATATTTTCCAATGCAGAGCTGATTCCCATCCCTTCTTTATAAAAAGATTTTAATTGAGCGGCGCCTTTATTATAATTTTGCAAAATATTTTTATATTTTAAAAAGTCAGAAGTTTTATATCGATTTTCCGCTTGCTCTAAACTAAATTTTTGAGAGATAATTTCTCCTAAAATATAATAATTAATAGAAAATAAAATCAAAATTAAGCAGATTATTATAACCACAACTGCGCTACCTAAAATTGCAACTAACTTTTTTACCTGTTGCAGGCGCAATCCTTCTTTTTCTTCTGGCGGCAAAAGATTAATCATATTATAGACTTGTTGTTATTTTTTACTCCTCTTAGCGCGAGTCCCAAAGCTGTCACAAAAGCCGTCGGTTTTTTTTGAATGTCAGCTAATCCAAAATTTTTAAACTTTTCAGAAAAATTTATCCAGGGGTTTCCGAGCTCTACCGGAATGTTTAATTTTTTACTGAAAAAATCATCTATCCCCTTTAAATTTACTCCGCCTCCGGAAAGTATAATTTTATTTATACTGTTTTTTTCCGAGAGGTGCTCATGAGAATCATGCTCTGAATAAAAATCCATGTACTTTTTAATTTGCGATATAAGTTCTTCCAGAATAGGAGCCATGGCTTTTGAAACAGCATGCGCCTTGTTGTTTTTTTTTTGACTGTCTATGCCATATTTTATCTTCATTTCTTCTGCTTTTTTAAAGTCTACATCCAATTCTTGAGATATCGCCTCTGTTATCTGTTGAGAAGAAATTGGGATAGAAGACGTAAATCTGATAGAATGGCCCGAGAAAACGATAAAATCTGTATTATCGCCCCCGAAATCAATTAAAACCACGGGGCTAGGACTTATTTCTCCCTTTATCAAAGTTCTGGCAATCGCTTGTGTTTCCAACTCAAATGCCAGAGGAATAAGACCAGATTGCTTGAGGCAAGACAGGTAAGAATCAACAATCTTTTTTTCTACAGCAACAATAAAAACATCTAAATGATCAAGATGATCTACAATAGGATTTATTATTTGAAAATCTAGGTAAACCTGATCGACTGGCAAGGGAATATAATTTTCAGCCTCAAAAAGAACAGCGGTTTTTAACTCATATTCTTTCATTTTTGGCATCTGAATTACTTGCGAAAAAGATTGTTCCTCCGGTAAAGAGGCAATTACATATTTTGTTTTAAGCCTTTCTCCTTTAACGGAAGTTAATGCTTCTTTTACGGTTTTTATAAATGCATTTTCGTCCTGTATTATTCCATTTTTAATTATTCCTGGTTCAACTTTCTTTTCGTTGCAAGAAACGGGTTGCAAAAAACCATACTTTTTTCTTAGCTTTATTATCTTAAGAGATGAGTCGTTTATATCCAAACCGAATGCTTCATTTTTTAAAGTCAAAAATTTTATTATTGCCATACTTAATTATATCATTTTATTTTACTTCCTGCCACGAAACAATAACATACTGGTCGGATGTCAAGGGAAAACTTGGCGGCGGGCCGTATAAAAGATTTCCATCGTAATTTATATTTCTGATTTGATATCCCGTCCCGTTTGTATAAGCAAACCCGTATCTTTGATTTGTGGCAAGCATACCGTAAAGAGTAATTGTTTGTCTTATATAATAAGAACCGCAAGACGAAGAATAGTAATATCTTCCCACTCGGCCGTTTTGGGCAACAAGAGCGGCGTCAATGCGTAAATTATCTAAACTTACCAATCCAACGTTAATGTTTTTTTGGGCAATAAGAGACAAAACATCTTTGCCGTCATAGTTTGTGTATTTTAAGTCATTATTAACGGTAATGCTTTTTCTCGTAGAAGGATTATCGGGAAAAACAGCTGCGGCAATTGTAAGGCGGACATTATTAATTTGTCCGTCAACAAAAACATCATCCTCTAAAAAAATCAATCCATTTATAGGAAAAGCATAATTTCCAATAAGACTTTTGTTTTGGATGCTCCATGTTGACCAACCATCTTGCCAGCTTATTGCGCAATTAGAGGGAGAATTTACAAATTTAGTTACTTGGTAAAGATCAAATGTTCCGTTAGTTTTTAAGACAATGTGATATCCTAACTTGCCTGAACCTGCGCGATAAAAGCCATTTGATTGAGCGTCGCTTTTTATCTGGGCAAGGTCTGTGGTAATGCCTGAAAAATCTAACGCCGGGACAGGAAACTGACGGCCGGCTTCAAAAACATCTGGACGGCTGGGTACGACGGCAGGCGGAGAAGGATCAGCTGGACTTTTACAAGTATGCACGCCGAATGAATTATTATTATTACAATCGTCATAGTCCGGATCGTCATATGATGCAAGGGTGCTGGTAATAACATTGTGAGCCAATCCGTCAAAACGAATTCCGCCGTTTGAATGTATTGGTCCGAAAACTTCGGTTCCAGAACCAAATCTCATATTTGCATTTGCACCAACAGCGTATTTTGCAAAAGATGGCTTCGCTAAAATACTTAAAATAGAACGGGAAATATTTGAATCTGCTGAAACTTTTCCCGTAGATTTTACCTGGACAAGAGAAGAACCAAGCGGCGGGGCAGTAATATTTAAAATAAATTGTCCGATAACACTTCCATCTTTATTATAAAAATTGTGGGTGTAGGGGCCGGGGGCTCCCGTACCGTCCTGAAAATCCGTCGGCGCATGGGCTAAATGCCAGCGATAATAATCAATACCCGCTTCTGCAATTTGAATAGCTAATTCGCGATTAAATGTTTGTCTTGAAGCTGTAATATTGGCTACTGCCCAACCAACTAACGCAGTAACAATTAAAGCGCCGACTAAACCAGCTATAAGTATTCCAACAATAATTTGACCGGTCTGTTTTTTCATAATCTATAGATTGTCTTTTAAATTTCTTATGGAAACCTGAGTAGTAAAAATCACTGTTCCGGGATCATTGGAACTGTTAGAATTGCTATTGATAGCAATGGTAATTTTTACCAACCTCACAGAAGTTACATCAATTGGGTATGACAGGGGCGATGAAGTTCCGTCGTAATTTTTATCATAATAACTAAACACTGCTGTTGAGCCGTTTACTATATTATGGACAACATCGGTTACTGTTTCGTTGGCTAAATTATAAGTTGGAGGGCTTCCAGACGGCTTTATAACCCCTTTTTTTAATATATTAGAACTCAAAAAATAACGAATGCGCTCCTTCAAGCCGTCATTATCAATATCGCTATAAAATGTAAAAGAAGTTTGAGATAAATCAGCAATGGGGTAAGCTCCAAGGCTAGAGGAAGAAGCAGATCGTATTTCAGCAGTCATCATTTTAAAAACTTTGCGCATTTCGTCTTGCGCGCTTATATTGTTTGATACAGTTTTATTTAAAGAAAATATGTCATTTTGGAAAGTTGCCGTAGCAAGAGAAATCAAGGCGATTATAAAAATAACAACAATTATTTCTATTATTGAAAATCCTCTTAAATTGTTTTTATAATTTTTTATAATCATGGAGCAAGAATCACTTGGCTCTCCTGCCATGGCTGAGAAACACTTATGTTCCCATTAAATGTTTGATATCCTGTTTTTGATACGGTAAGATTATAATCCCCTGAATCCAGCCCGCTAAACATTACTTGCCCCGAAGGCACGCACTGTGAAGAAAAAGCAAAAGACATTTGCCCTAAATTTGGAGTAAAATTTGTGTTTGCAGTTTGCAAAAAAACTTTATAACGTAGATATCTGTTGCCGTTATGAATAGAATTTATATTGGTATTAGAAAGAGTATAAAAAGTGTTTGCAGTTCCATCGGGTCCTAAAAAATTCCATGTGGTTTTATCGTTGTTCGTCGCGATTTGAAATTTTATAGGATTTTGACCTGTTTCGGGCGGCTGGTCTTCTGGCTGCCATAAAATTTGATAAAAATTGCTTGCAGACCCGGTATCAAATGTTGAAGAGATTAAATATCCAGATGGATTATAGACGCTTCCTATTTTTTTTAATTTCAGTTCTCCCGCTGGATTTGAAATATCAACATTTCCATCAGAATCAAAATATTTTAAAGGATCAATAAAATTTTCCTGGCCGGCTCCGCCGGACCAATCGGTCTGGTTTAAAAATCCTCGACCAGTTGTCAATGCGCCGCTGTATCCGGTTTTTTGAAGAAGGACGTCAGCTCCCGAAAGCGGAAGTTGCGCGCTGGCATCTTTTACGGTGACCAATAAAGCATCTGGATTTATTGGAGCCACGATTAATTTTAAATTTTGGCTTACGTTCGGACTGAGGTTCAATGGAATAAGCGGAATAGCGCCGATAAGATAATCTCCGGAATCGTTAAGAATAAAATTATATGTGTCCCATTCAAGATTGTTGATATTTGTATCCCCGCTGTCATTAGTTATAAAATACTGCGAATATTTTAAAATATTGGGATCTAATCCTATAAGTTTTGAACCGGTTAAGGAAAAGCTTACATTTCCAACAGGAGAACATGTTTCGGTAATAGTTGATACGTTGATTACGCTTGTTTTGTCAATAGCAAAACTTATTTGAGTCACTTGCTGGACTGCGACAGTGGCATTGGGTTTTGTAGGATTTAGATTGCCTGCTCCGCCTGTCGGATAAGTCTTTTCCTGCGAATAGCCTTGTTTTGAAACAGTAATATTATAGGCCTCTACGCCCGGAGGCGCGTCAATCACTTGCAACAAACCGCTGTTATTTGTTACATCATCTATTGTAAAATTAGGGATTGCCTGATTATTTTCAATATGAACATTTGCTTGGGAAATCGGCTGACCGTTAGCGTCAAAAACCCGTACAAAAAGCGCCCCGTTTGTAGATGCCCCCTCCAAACTTTTTGGCCCGACATATGTATCAAAATATAACGGCGAAAAATTTGGGCATAAAGAGCAAGAAATTTCAAGCTCCACCAACTTATAATCAGCAGGCGACAAATCATTGGGACTGCCTCCAATAGTTCCGTCAAATGGATCGTCAATATTGCGGATAGTTGTTTTAACGGAAAAAATAGCTCCGTCGCGAGAAATGGTTTGATTTTGCTGAATTCTTCCTGCTGGAAGACCTCCCAATATGCCGACATCTGCGTAGGAAAGATTGCGGATAATTTCAAACTGCTCATTTGATAGAAAGGTCGCTGATATTTTAAGGCGTGAAATGCGCACAACATTAATTAAGCTGGTATAAGCTCCATAAATGCTTAAAGTAAGGATTAAAAATAAAGTAATGCCGATTATGGCCTCGACGAGACTAAACCCTTTTTCATTCATATTTTTTTTCATTTAACCTATTGTCCCTAACACTGAATACATAGGTTCTATTATGGAAAAAGCGAAAAACCCAACTGCCACGCCCAAAACAACTATCAAAATTGGTTCAATGGCAGCTGATAATTTTTCTGAGGCGCTGATAACTTCCTGCTCGTAAAATTCAGCTAACTTTTTCAAAATTACAGAAGTTTTTCCGGTTTCCTCGCCAACTTCAAGCATTTCAATCATACCAAAGGGGAAAATATCATTATACTCTTTCAACGAGCTGGATAGGCTTTCGCCTTTTTTAACTTTTTCGATTGCTAAATTTACGGCTTCTCTAAAATAAAAATTTCCTACAACCTTAGAAGAAATTTCTAAAGATCTGACAATGGGAACCCCCGAAGCTATAAGAGAACTTAAGGAACGGATTAGAAAAGCGCAATTACTTTCCTTAACAAGCAGGGATATAATTGGTATTCTTAAAAAAATAATATCAAGCGCCTTTTTCCCTTTTTTAGTTTTTGATATTTTCCAGAAAGTAAGGCCGATAACAAGGGGAGATGCCGCCACAATTGGCCACCATTTTTGTGAAAATTTTCCAAGGCCTATTATAAACCTTGTATAAAAAGGCAAGTCAGCATTAAGGCTGCTAAAAAATACATCTAACTTGGGAAGCACAACAGTCATAATAATGATTCCAACAGCAAGCATTGTGAATAAAATAACAGAAGGATAAATCATCGCTCCCTGTATTTTTGATTTTAATTCGTGGTCTTTTTCCATTTGCAGAGACAATGTTTTGAAAACTTCTTCAAGCGTGCCTGATTCTTCGCCAATTTTTACCATATTTAAAAAAAGTTCAGAAAAAATGCTGGGATATGCCGATAATGCTTCTGAAAGAGATTCGCCTTTATTGATTCTTGCCTTAATATCTAATAAGGCGATTTTCAATTTCTCGTTCCTTGCCTGTATAGATAAAATATCAAATATCTTTATAGTTGAAAGGCCCGTGGCAGTCATAATCCACATATTCCTCGTCATGAGAATTTTTTCAGTGACCGAAATTTTAGCTTTGGGTCGCAAAAATCCGAATATGTTTCCCTTTTTTTCCTTTTCACCTAGTAAGACAGCATTTATCAAAATCAAATCATCTTGTTTGAGGATTTGGGCAACTTGATGGCTGTCTTGGGCAACAACATTCCCAGTTTTTGTTTGTCCGTCAACAGATTTAGCGGTGTAAAAATAATTTGGCATTTTCGTGAATTTTTAATTTGAAATTATTCCGTTATCACTCTTAAAACTTCTTCTAAAGAGGTTATTCCTTTAACGGCTTTTACAAAACCGTCTTCAATCATTGTTCTCATCCCTTCTTTTCTGGCCTGATCTGCAATTTCGTTTGTTGTAGTTCTTTTTATAATCAATTTTTTAATTTCCTCGCTCACCGGCAAAACTTCAAAAATTCCTATTCTGCCCTGATAGCCCTCGAGATTATCTTTTGATGGTTTTGACCTATAAAACTCCACATCTTCAGGACAGGCTTTTGAACCAACTAATTTTTCTTCTTTCAAAATTTCTAAAATTCTTTCCATGTCACAATACTTGGTTATATTTTTTAACTCTGCCGCATTTAATTTATATTTTTCTTTTGGGCCATAAAATTTTCTAACTAATCTTTGGGCGATAATTAAATTCAAAGTTGAAGAAAGCAAAAACGGTTCGCATCCCATATCTATAAGTCTTGGGATAGCTCCAGCGGCCGAGGTGGTGTGTAGGGTAGAAAGGACTTGGTGGCCGGTTAGGGCGGCGTTAATAGCCAAACTGGCTGTTTCTTTATCGCGGATTTCTCCCACCATTATAATGTCTGGATCTTGTCTAACCAAAGATCTCAATCCAGAGACAAAAGTTAAACCAACTTTTGAATTAATTTGAGTTTGATTGATTCTCGGCATTCTATACTCAATAGGATCCTCAACAGTAGATATATTGACATCAGGAGTGTTAAGAATTTCCATCATCGCATATAGGGTTGTTGTTTTTCCAGAACCCGTAGGGCCTGTAATTAATATCATTCCAGAGGGCCTATTTAAGCTATCTTTAACTTTTTCTAAAGCTGCGCCCAATAATCCTATGCTTTCTAAAGAATAAGATTTTGATCCTTCGGCCAATAACCTCATTACAATTTTTTCACCATTAAAAACCGGCAGAACCGAGACTCTGACTGAATATTTAAAATCATCTGTTTCAATTTTAAATCTGCCGTCTTGGGGCAGACGGTGTTCGTCAATCTTTAGATTGGAAAGAATTTTAATTCTTGCCACAACTCCGGAAGCGGCTGAAACAGGCAACGCCATCACGTCTTTTAACAACCCGTCAATTCTGTAGCGGACAATTACTTCTTCTTCAGAGGGCTCAATATGAACATCAGAGGCTCTTTGCAAAATAGCGTGGCTCATCAAAGCGTCAACAATTCTTATGACTGGTAATTCTTCCGCAGCTTCCTTTAATTTTTCTGGATCTTGCGCAACATCTTCTTCCCCTTTTATGTGTTTGATTGTCTTCGCTTCCTTTTTTATAACATCTCCAAATTCTGTTTCTAAGGTTTTTCTATATTGATGCAAAGCGCCCTTAATCCCGTCTGGAGTAGTCAGTCTTGGCAAGATATTCAAAGAGGGCATTGTTTTTTTAATAAACTCAATGATTCGCAAATTGTCCGGATCTAACATTGCCACCTCAAGATTGTTGCCGTCTTTTTTAAAAGCAATAATGTCGTTGGCTCTGGCAATTGATTCTGGAATAATTTTTAAAACATTCGGAGGTATGATTTCGTTTTCTATATTCATAAAAGGAATACCCGACAAATAGGCTTCTGCGCTGGCTAATTGCTCTTCCGTAATAAAACCGTCAGAAACTAAAATATCTCCAATTTTTTGATTAGTCTCTTTGCTTTTTTTTAGAGAATCTTCAAACTGTTTTTTATTAACTAATTTTCCGTCTAAAAGAAATATTTTTAACTGTTCTATATCCATCTTCATATTCAATTATTATATCACAATAAAAAAATCAAATGAATTATTCTATCCACAGGCCGGTAAAATTTTTTGACTTAACCCTAAAAAAATGATATAAAACAAAACAACGGGGTATTGTGTAATGGTAGCACGAATCGTTTGGGACGATTTAGTCTCGGTTCAAATCCGAGTACCCCGACAAAACGTGCGGGTGTGGTGTAGCAGTAACACGGAACCCTTCCAAGGTTTAATCACGGGCGCGCATCCCGTCACCCGCTCCAAAAAACAAAATCTGACTTTATAAAAAAACTTGGCTAATTTTATAAAAAAACACAAAAAAATAAATCTATGAATACTTTTATAAAAGACCATTAGAAAAAAGAGAGAAGGATAGGACTGAGTGTTTCAAACAATATCCTCAATAAATTTTATATGCTAACATTAGTACATAAATTACTTTTTAGTACTTTGCTCTAAATTCAATTTAGTCAACTGGTATTAAAAAGGATAAAAAATATGTCAGAAAAATTTATAGAAAAATTACCTGATTCAGAAGATGCTCCAGAATCAGAGTTGCATGAGAAAAGTCTCGGAGAAATTGATCTGAGTAATCTTGCAGAATCACTTCAAAAACATAATAAAAAATTTAATATATTTCGGTTAGCTGGCGGATCAATAGTTGACGCAATTGATAGGGAAGACGATGATGTTCCTAAAGAAAGCTTTGAAGAGAGGGCAAAAAAGGAAAGGGAGGAGTCTTACGGCAATCTTCTGAATACTTATAGAACTGATTTAGCCAGAACTGGTCTTAATTTGGAACCCGTCAAAAGTGCTTTTTCACTGTATAGCAATACTGGAGAAATGCAGGGCACAGAAATGAGAATGAATATCGCAGACGGAAAAAGATTTTTAGACTACCTAGAATCTTTAGATAAAAATAGTATAACAGAGAGCCAAGTTGAAGGGTTAAAATCTGTTGCCGAAATCTTAACCAAGCAATTAGTAGAAGAATATAACTTGGGAGACCCAGATGATGAAAGAATGGTTGAATTTATGGGGAACTTCAATAAGATTGTTGAACACTACCAGCAATTCTCTAATCCCGAACTTTCTAAATCCGTAGAAGAGTTGTCAAAATATATTGCAATAGCAAAAGGGAAATATTTGAAAGAATACTTATTAGCAAAAAGAGAACATCTTTTGACTGAACCGGGGATAGGTGCAGAAGGACCAGAAGACTATAAAGGAAAATTGGATGAAGCTATGGAAACCATTATTGAAATCGGAAAAAATCCAAATGCTAGAGAGTTTCAACAAGAACTTGTCGAAATTTTTAAGAAGACTTTAGCTGATGCGAAAAAAGAATTTGTAGGATGGAGAAAGAAAAGATTTGAAGAACAAGAAGAACACCTAAAACAGCCAGATAAATATTACATATTTAGCCCGCGCTCAGAGGAAGATTTTGAAAAGGAGGAAGAAAGTTGGAATATTGTTATTGATGAAATGTACGACAAGATAGAAAACTTAGAATTCTAAACTCTAAAATCGCAAAAAATTTCGGCGTGTGGGCAAAAATTTTCTGGGCTGGGGGAGAAAATTTTTGCCTGTCCGTTCGGTCGTCGTTCGTTGATCTGCCCTCGTTTTTCCGCCGCGCCAGCAGGCGCGGCGGCATCGCTCGTCGTCGGTTCTTCAACTATTTTCCATAAAGTAAGTTCGAGCGTGGTTGTAAATGTACTCCAATTACAAAAACCGCCCTTAGGCGGTTTTTGTTTTTATCTTTTTTTATGATAAAATAAGATAAGATAAAATTAACCGACATAAATCATGCAAAAATTTAATAATTTATATACATTCATAGATTTGGCAAAAGGCAACAGAAAATATCCCGAAAACACGGCAAACAATTTAAAATCTGCTCTAAAAATTTTTGAAAAAGTTCTCACCGAAGATGAATTAAATTCTATATCTTTATTAGAAGACAGAATAGAGGAGATATTTATAAGCGTAATCAATAATAATAAGAATAAAAACATTGGCTCGTTAAACACCTATAAGGCGCGGGTTTTAAGAATTTTGAGAGATTACAAAAAATACGGCGTAAATCCAAGCAAAATTCAAAATTGGCAAATAAAAACAAGGAATTCCATACCCCTGTTAAACAAAAAAGATAATGCAGATAAAAATAAGATAATCTTATCTGACCCAATTAACACCCCTGTGGACAACATGCATAAAATAGAACTGTCATTGGAAGCAGGTACGATTGCCACGCTTTTAATCCCAAAAGACATAAAAATATCAGAAGCAGAAACCCTCAAAGCAATAATTTACTCCCTTATCAAAAAATAAAGCGACTGCTAAAAAGAGCGATCGCTCATTTTAGCAGTCGCAACAAAAAACAGACCATTTGCATACAGCCTGTTTATGTTTTACTCTGGATTCCCGCTTACGCGGGAATGACAATAAAAATTTATCTGACGTACTCAACCACTCTGTTTTCGCGGATAACTGTAACTTTTATTTCGCCGGGACACTTTATTATTTTATAATTTTTTTGGCGATGATTGTGATTTCTTTTGTAAAAAATTTCTTGACCTCTTTCCAATTTGCTTTAAAATAAATTTCCGGATCTAAATCCGCCTCGGCGTCCTCGAAATAAACCATACTTTTTAAAATATGGTGATAATCATGGGCTACGAATGGATATTGTTTTTTAAGTTTCAAAATAATATTTTCCAAAGGATCAACATTGTGGGCGCACCAATATAAATCAAAAAAATCTCTTTTTCTACCTCGTTGAGAAATAGCAATAATTTTCATAACGGCAATGTCCTTTGGAGCCAAAACATTTATTGAGCCGTACTGCAAATAATTTTGTTTCGGCGCAAAAAAAGGGTAAGCAATAAAACTCACCTTCGCCCCGAGTAGTTCGCCATAAATTGTATTTTTTTTGTTTAGGCCTGTGCTCCAGTTTTTATTTTCAAAAAAATTATTAAGCAGATCGTTATTGTCAATATCTTTCTGTGTATTAAAAAAATCCAAATCAAGAGATTTTCTGTGGCCGGCAGAAAGAGCCAGCGCAGTTCCGCCAGCTAAATACCAATTAGATTCTTTTAACCAGTTTTGCAGAGACAAAAAATCAAGCGCCTTTTTTGTATAAGACGGCAATGTTTTAAAATGCCATTCTATTTTTTCAGAAGCAACGTCCATAAAATTTTTGTTTCCGGCCTTAAGCATCTTGACTTGGCGATAATTTTCCTTAGTAGTCTTTTGTCATAAAAACCCAAAACCCATCTCACTTCTTTATCGTTGCCAAAATCAGCCACCCTTTCAATAATATATTGGGCGTTTTTTTGGAGATCTATGTTTTTTGGGTTGACATCCCAAAATAAGGTTTGCCTAAATTTTATTTTCATACTTTATTTTACCATAATAATGCTAAACTACAATTTACCTTGCATACTCAACCACTCTGTTTTCGCGGATAACCGTAACTTTAATCTCGCCGGGATATTTTAGTTCTTCTTCAATTTTTTCAGCAATTTGTTTTGCTGTTTTTTGAGCTCCCAAATCATCTATTTTGTCTGACTTCACAAACACGCGAATTTCTCTGCCAGCCTGAATTGCATATGCCCTGTCAATTCCCGGAAACTTGTTGGCAAGATCTTCTAAATCTTTTAATCTTTGCAAATAATTTTCTAAAGTATCTTTTCGGGCCCCCGGCCTAGACCCTGAAATTGCGTCGGCTGTTTTTACAATTATGGCTTCTAAGGTGTCTGCCTGATAATCTTCGTGGTGAGCTCTCATTGCTTTTATTACGGCTTCAGATTCTCCAAACTTTTCTAAAATTTTAATTCCAATTTCAATGTGAGACCCCTGAACTTGATGGTCAATTGCTTTTCCAATGTCGTGCAACAAACCTGCTCTTTTTGCAACTTTAGTGTCGGCTTTTAATTCTGCCGCAATTGTTTCAGAAATTAATGCCACCTCCATTGAGTGTAAAAGAACATTCTGGCCATAACTTGTTCTGTAATACAGCCTGCCTAAAATTTGAACAAGTTTATCGCCCAATCCTATTACTCCCACATCATAAGCCGCTTTTTCACCGACTTCTTTTATTTTTGCCGCAATTTCTGTTTTTGCCTCCTCAATTTTTTCTTCAATTTTGGCTGGCTGAATTCTGCCGTCGGCTATTAATTTATCTAAAGCAACTTTTGCAATTTGCCTACGTATAGGATTAAACCCAGAAATTACAACCGACTCCGGGGTTTCGTCAACAATTAATTCTACGCCAGTAAGTTTTTCAAAAGTCCTAATGTTTCTTCCTTCTTTTCCAATAATTCTTCCTTTAATATCTTCATTTTGCAATAAAACCGTTGTGGTTGTTAATTCTTGGGCTTGTGAAACCGCGCATTTCTGTATAGCTAAGGCAACTATTTCTTTGGCTCTTGCCTGAAATTTTTCAGCGCCATTTTCTTCTAACTTTTTAATTCTTTCTAAAATATCTTTTTCGTATTCTATTTCAACCAACGCCAAAAGTTCTTTTTTGGCATCTTCTCTGGACAAGTTTGCGACTTTTTCTAGTTTTTCTTCTGCTTCGCCCCTTAACCTGTCTAACTCGTCTTTTATTAATTTTAACTTTTCTCCTTTCTCTTTTATTTCGCTTTCCTTTTGGTCAAAGGCAGATATTTTTGAGTCCAGCAAACTCTCTCTGTCTAATAAAATTTGTTGGGCTTTTAAAAACTCTCTTCGTCTGTCATCAACTTCTTTTTGCGCCTTGCCTATAATTTCTGAAGCTTTAGCCTCTGCGTTTTTGATAAGTATTGCGGTTTCTTCTTTTACCTGCGCAACTCTTTTTTCAAGCTTTGCTTCAAGCGTGCCGGCTCTCCTTTTTGCAATTGATTGGCGAATATAATAGCCCAAAACAGAGCCAGACGCCACCGATATTGCAACTATAATTACTGATAAAATTGTTTGATCCATATTGTTGAATTTTTAATTTGAAATTTGAAATTTGAATTCAATTTTCAATGACTAAATTTTAAATTTGAAAACCCGACGGATTTTAATCATTTCAAATTGGATAATTTCAAATTGATTTCAAATTGTAAATTGTAAATTTCAAATTTTTATAATAAATAAAACTCACCTAACGCGGTGAGCTCGTTAAAATACTAATATAATATATTTTCTTAATTTGTTATTTCTTGTCCTTGGTGGTTCCTATGACTTCGTCAATCAGGCCGTATTTTTTGGCCTCTTCTGATGTCAGGTAAAAATCCCTGTCAGTGTCTTTTTCCACTTTGTCTATAGACTGCCCCGTATGAACTGACAAAATTTCATTAAGTTTGGCTTTCATTTTAACAATCTGCTTTGCGGTAATTTCAATGTCTGCTGCCTGTCCTTGGACGCCTCCGGCAACTTGGTGCAGAAGTATCTCAGCATTAGGAAGGGCAAATCTTTTTCCCTTTGTTCCTGCTGACAAAAGAACTGCTGCCATTGATGCTGTGAGTCCTATGCAAATGGTAGAAACAGGGCATTTCAAAAACTGCATTGTGTCATAAATAGCTAATCCCGCTGTAACCGAACCTCCTGGGCTGTTAATGTAAAGCTTTATGTCTCTTTTTGAGTCCTTAGATGTTAAATAAAGCATCTGGGCAATTACCACATTGGCATTCATATCTGTGACAGGACCTGCAAGAAAAATAATACGCTCTTCTAAAAGCCTTGAAAATATATCGTATGTGCGCTCACCGCGCTGATTTCTTTCTACAATAGTTGGAACTATTGGCATTCTAATATTTTAAATATTTTCTCATTTTGAATTACGCCTTTAGTATACTCTTTTAATTGGGCGATGTCAATTTTAGTTAAATCTTCTTTTGAATAATTTTTTATTGCCTTGTTTGTCTCTTCTTCAACTTCAGCATCCGTAACCTCAATGCCCTCCTTTTTACCAAGCTCGCGTAAAACCAAAAAATTTCTGATTCTTTTTTCTGCTTCCTTCTGATAGGTTTCTTTTATCTGTTCTTCTGTTTGTTTTATGGTTGCCAGATATTCTTCAAAACTTATTTTTGCGGTCTCTGTAATTTTATTTTTTAAATCTTTCAGCAGTCTTTCTTTTTCATAACTTACCATTAATTCTGGAACTTCAAATTTTGATTTTTCTGCAATTTTTTCTAAAATTTCTCCTCTGTTCCTTTGTTTTTCTTCTTCTTGTTTTTCTATCTCCATTCCTTGTTTCATACTGACTTTTAAAGCAACCAATGTATCAACTCGTTCACCTTTGGCAAAAGGTGAAGAGTCAAAAACTCCCATTTGTTTTGCAAATTCATCGTTTATTTCTGGCAATTCCATTTTTTGAGCAGAAACCATTTTAACTTGAAATTTAATGTCTCTTCCAGCCAAATCTTTTCTCATTGAATTTTCCGGAAATTTTACCGAAAACTCTTTTTCTTCGCCAGCTTTCATTCCAATTAAATTTTCTTCAAAATCTTTTATCATTCCGCCCTCGCCCAAAATAAACCTGTCTTTAGCCTCTTTGTTATTTCCTAAATCTTTGCTTTGATATGTAATTTCAACAAAATCTCCCCTTTCAGCCTGCCCTGAGCTCCCGCCCTGAACCGCGCCGAAGGGCGCCGAAGGGTTTTTCAAAATAAACTTTGCCCGAGTTTTTTGCAGATAATTTAAAGCGTCCTGAACTTCTTCTTCTGTAACAGAAACCTCTTTTATTTTTATTTTTGAAGCAATTTCTTTGTAATCGGGCAACTCAACATCAGGTAAAACAGTTATCACCGCTTTAAAAACAAACGGACTTCCCTGCGCTATTTTTACAATTGAAACTTTAGGCTGGCCAATTGGTTCTAATTTATTTTCTTTAACGTATTTTAAATAAGTTTGGCTTACTGCAGTATCACCTGCTTCCATTAACAGACTTTCGGGCTTTATTTTATCTTCAACTAATTTATTCGGCGCCTGCCCGGGCCTAAATCCATCAACCTTCACGTGTTTTTTAAAACGCTCTAAGGCATGCTCAATAAAATGTTTGAACTCTTCCTCTGTAAGCTCAAACTCTATTTCTAATTGTGATTTCGGCAACTTTTTAATTTCTGTTTTCATATTTTTTCTTTTAACAACAAAAAGACGCGAAATTCTGCGCCTTCCCAAAAAAGACTTTTTATTGCCGAGGATAGCGAGGAAATGCGAATCAAAATTTGCATTTCCGAGCGTCGCAGGCAACAAGGGGCTTGCCCCTTATTTTATAACCAATGCCTCCTCAATTTTCTGCATTCTTTGTTCTAATCTCTCTATTTTATCGTTCTGTTGTTTAATCAAGATATTTTCTATTCTATCTAATCTATCATTAACACCATTAAACCCTTCACTCATTCTTTTTTCCATTCCATTAAATCCATTATTTATCAAAACTGCCAACTCGTCAGTTGTTATATTTTTTATGTTATTATTTTCTTCACTCATATTTTTATCTTATCATTATAAAACATCCTGTCAAATTTTGATTTAACGTCGGACTTTGAACGCCCCAGACGGCGTCTGAGGCGTTTGTTCCAAACTATTGTAAGCTTGTAAATACTCCTTAATTCAGCGATCGCTTTCTTATTAAGTATCCGTAATTTTTTGTTTAGTTTCGTTCAGTGTCGAGTTTTAAACATCAACTCCTTAAACGAGCGATCGCTCGAATAAGGAGTAAGCAGTAGGTTTTATAAATCACAAATGGTGGCTAACCCCCCATTTTCACCCTCACGGGCCGGCGGTGTTTTTATTTTTGTAACACTAAAAAATCTTTTTTAAAATCTATGTTCAAATTATATCCAAATCTTTTTAAAAGCCCGACACCAATTATTGGCATGCCATCGCTAATCAGGGCACTAACCATATTTTCTATCCCCTCCATTGAAACCATAGCCAAACCCGCATACATTTGACTTTTTTCGCCATTCGCTAATTGAACAAATTTTAAATGGGTTGAAGCTATGCCTAAGTCTAAAGCCTCTTTTGCTGATAGCTTTAATTCTCCTGTAAAACCAGTATCAACTAAAGCTAAAACTTCTTTTGTTTTTACTCCCCATCCGATAACTACATTTATCAATGGTCTATTTTTACGAACCGCTCCCACTACCATGGATTTTTTTCCATATTAGATAAAATTTCGGCAGCAGAATAACCAATCTTTACTATAAAAAAAACTTTGTCGGGATGAACTTTTTTTGCAGCTTCAACCGCATCGGCCGTATTATCAGCAAAAAAAACATCTTTACTATCAATCTCAATAGCTAAATATTTACCATTATCTTGTGGCTCGTATTTTGCCTTTATTTCCTCGTAAATTTTTGTGCCCTCATTAGCTATCTTTTCCATATTAGCTTTTTTGAGTAATTCATTTTCATCCATAATTTTTTTATTTTTATTATATTTTTATTTTATAATACTACCTTTTTCAAAAAAATCAAACCTTACCCATAAATAGTGGCTGACCCCATTTACGTGCCCATTTACGTGACCCCATTTACGTATTTTTTAATCCATTGATTTTCAAACAAAATTGGTAAAAACCATCTCTATCTTCCACTGGTAATCTAAAACTTAAAGAATAACAATCCTTTATTATTTTATTTGGTCTTAATTGAAACCAATAAAAAGCACCACCGATTGCAAAAATAAGAATAATTAATATCACTAGTTTAAACCAATTTTGTTTTATAAAATTTAACATAATTTAATTTCTTTTTATTTTTTGATAATAATGATTTGGACAATTTTTTCTAGAACAAATATATTTACTTGTTTCAAAATCACCTATTTTTTGAACAGGAATTTTTTTCATCTTTTGTTTACATATAGAGCAAAGATTTATTTGTTCCTTTTCCATAAAATTACACTAAAAAACTGACTATTAATAAGGCTACAATATTTAACACTTTTATCATTGGGTTTATTGCAGGGCCGGCAGTGTCTTTGTAGGGGTCGCCAACAGTGTCGCCGGTGACGGCGGCTTGGTGGGCAAAACTTCCTTTGCCGCCATGGGCTCCGCCTTCAATGTATTTTTTGGCATTATCCCAGGCGGCTCCTCCGGTTGTCATTGAAATTCCAACAAACAAACCCGTAATAATTGAGCCAATTAACAATCCGCCGAGCGCCTGAACTCCTAAAATATAACCAACTAAAATTGGGGCAATGACCGGAATTAAAGCCGGAACCATCATTTCTTTTATGGCGGCTTTTGTAACAATATCAACGCATTTTCCGTATTCAGGTTTTGCGGTTCCTTCCATTAATCCTGCAATTTGCTTAAATTGCCTTCGTACTTCTTCAACAACTTTTCCTGCTGTTTTTCCCACGGCTCCCATCAAAAACGATGCAAACAAATATGGAAGCAATCCGCCAATTAATAAACCTGCAATAACTTTTGGATTATCTAATGTGAACATTGCAACCTCTGTTTGCCGTAAAATAGACGCCTGTTCAGAATACGCAGAAAACAAAACCAATGCCGCCAAACCGGCTGAAGCAATTGCATATCCTTTTGTTACAGCTTTTGTTGTGTTGCCAACTGCGTCTAATGCGTCTGTGATTTTTCTGACATCTTCTGGCATTCCAGACATTTCTGCAATTCCGCCGGCGTTATCTGTTATGGGTCCGTAAGCGTCAACGGCAACAACAATTCCTGAAATTGACAACATTGCCGTTACAGCCAGCGCTACGCCGTAAATTCCAGCTAACTGAAAACTGATAATAGTTCCAAAAGCAATTAACAAAACCGGAAATGCGGTAGACTGCATTCCTAATCCAATGCCGCGAATTATATTTGTGGCGTGGCCGGTTTCTGAAGCTTTTGCAATTGATTTTACCGGACCATATTTTTTTGAAGTATAATATTCTGTAATAACAAACATTCCAATTGCAATTGCCAAACCAACTAATGTTGAAAGATATAAATTATTTACCGATATTGCCTGGCCTGCCATCAAATTTGAAATAACAGGATAAAATGCCAAAGCTGACAAAATTACAGAGGCAATTAATCCTTTATACATAGCTCCCATAATGCTCTGGTTTTTGCCAAGCCGTACAAAAAAACTTCCTACAATTGAAGCCAAAATTGAAACGGTTCCCAGAATTAAGGGCAACATAACAAACTGAGTTGCTCTTGGAAATAATAAAGCCCCCAAAATCATTGTGGCAACAGTTGACACCGCATAAGTTTCAAAAATGTCAGCCGCCATACCAGCGCAATCTCCAACATTGTCGCCAACCTGGTCTGCAATAACCGCCGGGTTTCTTGGGTCGTCTTCCGGAATTCCTTTTTCAATTTTTCCAACCAAATCAGCTCCAACATCAGCCGCTTTTGTATAAATTCCGCCGCCGATTCTGGCAAAAACAGAAATTAAACTAGCGCCAAATCCTAAACCAACCAAACCTTGAATGTCTTTTGTTAAAAAATAATATCCCGAAACGGCCAATAAACCCAAACTCACAACCATTAAACCAGTTATTAAACCTCCTTTAAATGAAATATCTAATGCTTTACCCAAGCCCCTTTTAGCGGCTTCTGCCACCCTTGTGTTAGCTTGCGTTGAAACTATCATTCCCACAAACCCCGAAACTCCAGACAAAACAGCTCCTATCAAAAACCCTACTGCCACCTTCCAGCCCAAAGCGACTAAAAGAACAAAAAACAGAACAACAGCGACAATGCTAACTGTTTTATACTGCCTTTTTAAAAAAGACATGGCGCCCTCTCGCACGGCCTGGGTTATTGCCACAGCTTTATCTTTGGCCGCTGGCGCTTTTCTGATTTGCGTTGTCAAAAAATAAACATACGCTATCGCAAAAAGCGAAACAATTATCGGAAAATATATTAACTGCATATTGCTAAATTGTTAAATTGATATATTGCTAAATTGACAAAAAAAGACAATTTAACAGTTTAACAATTTAACCATTTAATAAAATTACTTTTAATTTTTTATTTATTTTTTAGTCTTCAATTTTTTCGCTGGATTTTTTAAAGTGTTCTTCGCTCACATAAAATAATTTGCTTTCGGGGTCATAATAATAGATGCCCGTAAAATCATCTACCTGCGCTTCATTATCACAATAAGTTTCTCTTAGGTCTTGTAAAGTATAACGTGGAGCCCATGTCATTTTTTGTTTTTTAAATTTATGCGCGATTGACTCAGCATAAGTTTTTATTTCTTCGGCGGTGCTATTTTGATTTAGCGGAATCTCAATCTTTATATTATTGAGTTCTTCGTCTTTGTATATTTCACCTAATTCTTTGGCTATTTTTTTGTTTTTGTCAGACAGAGTATCAAAGCATATTATTACATAACCAAGTGAGTTGTACTCAACATCTTTTTTATTCGCGCTTGTGGCAAATGTTTGAATATTTTTATCGTATAACTCTTCGCAGGCACCCAAAAGAGGTGCTTCAACCAAATCACGAATTTGTTCTCTATTTTTTATTATAGAACCCCTAGACTTTTCTATAGGAATTATTTCTGAAATATTTTCTGGCTCCGACTCTTGTTCGCGGCTTGTTTCTCCCATAATTTTTAAAAAATAATTTTAATTATTTTTATGATTTTACTTAAATTATAGTCATACCAGTAGGTCTTGACAAGGATGTATGAAGGGATTACAATTAAATAAAATCCTTAACCAGGGGCTTAACTTCACTTCATCGGCATTTTGCCAGAAGCCAAACTCCACTTTTTCGGTGGGGATTTTTTTTATTCATCGGGAAAACAAGACATAAAATATTTTGCCCCGCTTCTTTTGTCTTGCTTAATTTGCACATAAAATAACTCTTTGTTTTTAGTAAATCCGGCAAAACGATGAAGAATTTCTCCTTTTTTATGCGGATTTTCCGTTGATATTGGATCATTTTTTGATTTTTCTATAACCTCAATAGCGGCTTTAAAATATCTTAAACGAACACATCTTTCTTTCGGACTTTTTTGAAATAAATGTTTCCAAAAATAATCAAAAAATATTTTCTCTTTATTGAAATATGGTGCCCTAACATATGGTCTTCTTTTGGTTTTTTTCTTTATCCGATTGAAGACAAAAAACGCGTTGTTTCTAATTTCTCCATAACTATTTCCCGACAGTTTATTTGATTTTGTTTGATAAGGAATCATATTTATTTTTCTTCGGGTTTTTCTTCGGCAGGGGAGTCCCTTTCGACTTCGCTCAGGGCGGGTTCCTTCTTATCTTTCTTAGCTTTTTTAGCTCGCCTTGAGCCTGCCGAAGGGTTTGGTTTTTCTTCCTTCGCCTCCTTCGCCACGCCAGAGCCTTCGGTCGCCGACGCCTCTGGCTCTGGCGTACCGATGGCGGAGGCGGGTTCTTCAATTTTTTCTGCTGTTTTAATGTCTATTTTCCAACCGGTTAATTGGGCTGCCAAACGCACGTTTCTTCCGTCTTTGCCAATTGCTAAAGAAAGTTGATCTGCTGGCACAAAAACAACTGCCGTATTTTTTTCTTCAATTTTTACCTCAACAATTTTAGCTGGAGCCAAAGAATTGGCAATATATTTTTGCGGATTTTCCTGCCACTCAACCACGTCAATTTTTTCTCCGCCCAGCTCATTTATAACTGCCATTATTCTTGTTCCTCTTTGCCCAACGCATGAACCGACCGGGTCAACCCCATCTTCTTCTGAAACAACTGCAATTTTTGTGCGAAACCCCGGCTCTCTGGCAATTGATTTTATGACAACAGCTCCCGATGCAATTTCCGGAACCTCTAACTCAAAAAGTTTTGAAATTAATTTTGGATAAGCCCGAGATAGTAAAACAACAGACCCCTTTGGACTGTCTTCAACTTTTAATATATAAAATTTTAGCCTTTGCCCGGGCCTGTAAAATTCGCCCGGAATCTGCTCTTCTCTGTTTAAAACTCCCAACGTTCTGCCAATGTCAACAAAAATAGTATGCCCTTCAATTCTTTGCACAATTCCAGAAATAATTTCGCCTTCTTTTGATTTGTATTCTGAAGAAATGACTTCTTTTTCCGCCTCCCTTATTTTTTGCAAAATAACCTGTTTTGCGGTCTGAGCGGCAATTCTTCCGTAGTCTTGTTTTGCCTGCAAAGGAATTTCAATTTCTTCGTCTGCCTTAATTTTTGGGTAATCTTTTTTTGCCTCGTCTAACATTATATGTTTTTCTTCGTTGAAAACATACTTTTTTGGCGGCTCTTCGCCGGCCCTTGCTTCGTCTTGCGGAATTTCTTTTCTTTCTTTCATTTCTTCAATTTCCTCGTCTGTATAAAGCATTGAGCTGTCTACAACCAATTTTACCTGCCAAAACTTAACATCGCCCGAGACCGGGTTGAATTTGGCCTTTATTTTCTGGCCCTTTTTGCCGTAGTCTTTTTTATAGGCCGTGGCAATTGCGGCCTCAATTGTTTCTATTATTTTTTCAGGCTGAATACCTCTTTCCTCGGCAATTTGCGCTAACGCTCTTTGAAATGATTTTATATCCATTTGTGTTAATTTTTAATTTTTATTTTTATATTTTTATTATTTTATAAAAAATAAAAGCCCGTGGTCAAACGGACAAATAATCTTATCTGGTTATTAAATTATGTTAGCAAAATAAAAAAGCGCTGTCAACATTTGCTTTGCAAATGTCAGCGCTGTGCCCTATTGGGCTTGTGACACCAGGTTTACAAGTTGTAAACCTTAATAATCCCGGAGATGTCAATGGGCTCGCCAATCTTCTGCGCTTTGGCCCCGATTTCGTCAAAAAGATCCAACATATCCTGGCGCATTCTAATTATGGAATCGGTGTCCATATCAGCGAAGCGCATTGCCATTTGCCTTGCAATGCAGTCCACCAAATTACCGATCGTGCTTTGGACCGATCCGTAAGAACAAAATGATTTCCATAATTCCGGGCCAAGCGCTTTCTCTGCCATGCCGATCAGCTCGATTACTATGGAAACCCTGGAGTCAAAAATAACTTCTCCAATGAAGTTTCCAAGCGATTCGGCTTTTTCAGATTCAACCGTGACCATATCACTATCTCCCGTAAAAAAGTAAACGAGCAAAACCACCTAATGTCATAATAGACCTCCCTGCACCCGGTGTCAATCTTTTTACTTTGTTTTATTCAGCGGGGGATATAATTGCTTGTCAATTGTTCTTTCAAAACAAACCCTGCCAGCTGGATGATACCAATTTTGGGAAATGCCTCCTTCGGGGGTTAGTGGTGTAGAAACTCCTCCGTATTTTTGCGCTATCGCGTTATAATCCACACTGTTTTTGTTAAATGTCGCGCACAATTCAAAAGATAAACTTGCCGAGTTTTTTATGTTGTATTCGTAGCTGGCTTTTGTCTGCGGATCAACCGGGGTTTTATATCCTGAAATTGTGTCTTTTAAATCAGACAAAGAATTAGGTAAAACTTCTTTTCTCTGCCAATAATTGACTATCTGGTACTGAATGCCGGATAAATCATTTACTTTTTGCTGGTCAAACTGCATTAGTCTCGCTGAGGTGGGCGAGCCGACCACAAAAAATGCTCCCAAGATGACTGCAAGAACTAAAATACTTGTTCCCCATGCAAAATATTTTGCCAATCTTGTGGGAGTTTCGCGCCTAACATCATCTAAATAATATCCAAAAATAACTCCAGCAACCAAAATTATTGACAAAGCTTTTAAAATAAACCGCGTTGTTATTTCTCCTCCCAAAAAAGTATTAATGACAAAAATAAAGTCGCCGATAATAACCAGTGAAGCGATAAACAAGGTCAAATACAAAAGCCATTTTCTTATTTTTGATTCTCTAACCGCAGCTTCCCTGTCATAAATTTTATTCAAATACCAAGAAATCAAGATGAATACTGGAAAAACTATAATTAAAGCGGAAACAGAAAACCTAATCAGCGATAAAGAATAACTGCTTGAATAAAAATCTAAAGCATCTGGCAAAAAATTATTGATAAATTGCCAGATTAAAGTCACAAAACTAACAGCTGACCAATAAAGCGTAACTATTGCCAAAAGATGCAAAAACAAATCCCTTGGTATATTTCTCTTTGGCATATTGTTTTGAAAATTTTCTTGTTCCATAATTTTTTTATTTAATACTATTTTTTATTTTTTATTTTTCTGTAAATTAAACTAATTATTGCACCGATTAAAAAACCTATAGCGAAATTTATCAAAGCAACAACTGCTGTTTGAGGCCTTCCTATAAAATTAGCTATGGCAACCGAAGGCAAATTGAGCACGGCCGTAAAAATTCCACAGGTGACTGGAGATTCACAAAGGAAAATTTTTTCATATCCAAGCACAAGAAATAAATAAATTGCAAAGATAGCTCCTCCAGTAGTCCCTCCTTTTAGCCAATACGGCCAATTTTTCCAAAACATATTTTTTAGCGTCTCCTAAAAACGCTTGTTAATTGTTATATTATACTAAAAATTAACTAATTTTACATCGCTCTTATTTTTGTCTTCGTTATCTTCGTCGTCTGCTTCTGAATCTTCTTCTGATTCTATCTCGTCGTCGTCTGCTTCTTCTTTCAAAAATCCGCCGGCCTGGAGCTCCCAAAGTTTTTTGTACAAGCTATACTTGTTTTCTAATAATTCTGAATGGCTTCCTTGTTCAATAATTTTTCCTTGGTCAACGACAATAATCCTGTCCATTTTTTGAATCGTTGACAATCGGTGGGCAATGACTATTGTGGTGCAGTTTTGCATCAGGTTGCTCAAGGCGTCCTGAATTAACATTTCAGAATGCGAATCAAGGCTTGAAGTTGCTTCGTCTAAAATTAAAATTGGAGCATTTTTTAAAATTGCTCTGGCAATAGCAACCCGTTGGCGTTCTCCGCCAGATAATTTTATTCCTCTTTCGCCAACATAGGTCTCAAGCCCAAACGGCAAATTAGAAATAAATTCGTCGCAATGGGCAAGCTTGGTCGCTTCTTCAATCTCTTTTTTTACGGCGTCTCTTTTTCCGTAAGCGATATTTTCCGCTAAAGTTCGATGAAATAAAATTGGATCCTGCGGAACCATTGAAATATTTTTTCGCAAACTTTCCTGTGTTGCCCCTGAAATGTCTTGCCCATCAATTAAAATTCTTCCAGAAGTGGGCGAATATAATCTTAAAAGCAATCTTACAAAAGTTGTTTTGCCGGCTCCCGAAGGCCCGACTAACGCCACTTTTTCTCCTGGCTTTATTATCAAGTTTATATTTTCTAAAACTTTCCGGGTTTCGTTAAAATTAAAGCTCAAATTTTCAAATTTAATCTCTCCTTTGTCTGCATTTAATTCTTTAGCCAAGTGCGCGTCTTTTATTTCGTGCGGCAAATTTAAAATTTCAACCATTTCTTTCGCATCTGCATATGCCCGATATGCATCTCTAACTACGCGGGTAAAACTCCAAAGTTCGTGAATCAGGCCTATTATGTAAACCTGCAACAAAACAAAAACACCAATTGTTATTTGGCCTAGGCTCCAATATCCAATGGCAAAATAAAACAATAAGAATTGAATTGTAAAACCTAAAAATGCCTGGCCGGCTTCCATTGTCGCGTCTAAATTCCAACTGAATTTTGTCATTCTTGCCTGTTCGTCTGTTACTTTTTTATAACCTTTTGACTCAAATTTTTGCCCATTAAAAAGCTGGATTGTATTTTGATTTGTTATTGTATCGGCTAAATATCCTGTTGTTTTTGAATCAATCTCAGCAACCCAAATATCATATTTTAGTTTCCACCTTGAAAAAATAATATTAAAAACTAAAAAGATGGCTATCCAAACAAAAATAACCAAAGCAATCCAGCTATTTATAAAATAGACAACAAAAATTACTGAAATAATTCTTACAAGCAAAGGCAGCACATCCCAAATCAATCTATCGCTCAATGTTTCAAAAGCCCTGGCAAAACGATTGACCCGCTGGACAAGAGAGCCGGTAAAATTATTACTGAAAAAACTGTAAGAATGCTCCATTAAATAGTCGTACGACTGCTGTTTTAATCTTGCAATAGTTCCTGTTTGATATGAACCATTATAAACAGTGGCTATTCTATAAAACAGCCAGACAAATCCATTTAAAAAAGCTATTTGGATTATTATGATTATCAACTTCTGGACAACTGCTGTTTTGTCTCCATTTATTGATATAACATCAAAAAATTGCTTATAAAAAAGCGGGATTATAACAGCTATAATATTAGCTGTAACCATAGAAAAAACAACAAAAAATAATTGCCTTTTTTGCGGTCTTATTCCATTCCAAAAGGCTCTCAAAACATCTTTGATTTTAACTTTCGGATAAATTATATTTTTCTGCAATTTCTTTTCTTCTGCCATAAATTTTTTATCTTTTTAAAACTAAATACCAACCTTGATAGTGCGGGCCGTGGTCGCCAATTTCATATTTTGAAATGTCCACATCGCCATAAATTTTAAACTTTTTTGTTTTTGCATAATGCAAAGCAACAAGTCCGTCGTAAGGATTGGGAGTTTCTGTATAATATCCGCCAGATTTGCCGGAAAAAAGAAACGTGCAAGATCCTGCCTCGTCCGTAATATCAAAAACTTTACAAAAATCATACCCTTGGCTAATCAATTTTTTGAAAATATCAGAGTCAATTTTTTGGAGGTCTTTGTTTGTGTAAAAAATTGTTTTGCTAAAATCTCTTTTTTCTTTTATTATATTAATTTCTGGAAGCTCTCCAAAATCTTTTACCTTGCCATTTGCAATTCTTCTGCTAAAATTTACAACAGGATAATTGCAAAAAGTGTACAACATTTTTTTGCCATCGTGCAAACAAACTATCGTTGAAAAAAATCTTCCAGTTGAAGCATAAAAAATTGTACCGTCAATTGGATCTAAGGTAAGTACTAAACCATTTGCGCCCTTAAATTTTTTGACCGAATCGGTATCTTCTTCGGCAATCAATTCACACTCAACTAATTTTGTTTTTGCCATTTCTGACAAAATAAATTCTTGCACTGCCGTGTCAGCTTCTGTAACAATATCAATTCCGGCAATGCCAGTATTATGTTTATTTTTTGAACCGGCTGACCCGCGCATCTTTAATGCAAGCTCTCCGGCCGTTTTAAACGCCGGCTCCAATCCAATTAAAATATCTATATATTTTTGTGCTTTTTCTGTTGCCATAAATTGATTTTTATTTACATTAACATAAAAACATCTCTTTGAAAATGTTTTATTTATAAAAAAAGCGGAGAACGGGTCTCCGCAAGAATTCAACAAGTGTTGATTTCCTTTTTTGCTCTGTCGCACAAGGCGGCCAATCCAGCTAGAAGTGTTATCTGTTGGGCCGGAGTGTCAACATTGTGGCAGGAAAATTTGTATCCTCTGCCGGATTCTGGCCCCCAGCTGTTTTCTGGGTGCAAACCACATCTGTCTCCATGGCAGCTTACATTCAGCCAGCCATTTTTATATGCAACTTTGGCATAAAAACTATGCCTGTCGTATCCGTCAACTTTACCAAACATCTTTTCCCAAGCCCGAATCATTGCCTGCGTCATTTCTTTTTTCTCGGTGTTCGGCTCAAAAGAAGAAAGCCATTTTGCCAAGGGAATGCTGTATGTTCCATCGAGCGACCCGCCATGCGAATTATGCTCTGTCATTGTGTTGACTAAAATAAGCTGCGGGGAATGGCATGAGGTTGCCTCTTCTCTAGCCATTTTGAAACTCGCCAGATGAAAAAACAAAGTAAAACTGGCAGAAACAGCAAAAGCTGGCTTCCAGTCAAAGTATGTTTTTTTACCTTTGCCGCCGCAATGAAGGCAGTCGAAGCCCGACTCATCTTCTTTTTTTCCCAAACATTCCGGGCAAACTTCATCAAGTTTACCTCTTCTGTTACAATTCAGACATGCCCCAAAAAGACTTCTTTTGTCGCCACTGCAAAACGGGCAAATCTTTTCCGCCACTTTTTGTACAACCGGAATTTGCGCAGAAAAGACAGCGAAGTCGTCTTCATCTGCAGTTCTTTCAAACGCAGAATCAAACCCAAAATCGCCTTTGTAGCCACTTTTGAATGTGGAAAACCCAAACTGTTGCATTAAGGCAACCACAATCGGCGCTTCTTCCAACAACTTTGGCCAGCGATCCATAAATTCTTTATGGATTCTGACAATTATCGCAGGTATTCCAAAATCAAACGAAAGCTCGTAAATACACGGCATATTTTCCCGATCAATGAAAAAATAGTCGCTCATCGTAGACTCCTTTATGTTAAGGTGCTTGCCAAACTGTGGTGGTGTTTGTTTGAAAAAGTCAGAACCCATTTTGCGGAGAACCCCCAATGAGGAAGCCAGCCCCGCCACCGCTCGCTCCGCTCGCCACGCCACAGAAAAATACTCTTTGCTCTTTTCATTTTGCGCGCGCCGGATTTTTCTTTCTCCTAATGAAAAGAGTATTTTTCTGTGGTGTCCTGCCTTCCAAGTATTCAGGCAGGTGGCGGGGCTGTCCTCATTTTGATTTCGCAAAGGAAAAGCGGAATTCCTCCCAAACCCCCCTTCCGCTTTTCCTTTTCTCAAACGGAACGGGAACGGAAGCAGGCGGGCAAAAATTCCTTCCCCCCAACCCCCTTCCTTTTTGCCCGCCTGCTTGGGCTTCGCCCTCAAAACTCTCGGACGGACGGATTTTTCGGCGGACTGGATTTGCTGATTTTTATTCTATCAAAAAATCAGCTTTCGATAAAGGTTTTCAAGCTGGCTAGAGTGTCCTTTATTTCTTGATCGAGAGAACCTGTGCCAGCCACCTCATCAATTATCTTTACCAACTTTTGAAACTTTCCCTCTCCTGTTATGCCAAGTTTTGCCTCAAAACTTGTTGAAAACTTTGCTATCTTTCCAGTTTGGGCGTTGCTTTCGATTGCCGAGTTTTCTGTTTCGGGTTCGTCGTTCTCGGCCTTGTCTTGGTCAAATAGAGTAAAATAATCAACGCCAAACACCTTACAGATCATCTGATAGTTTTTGATTTTCGTTTTACCCCACGCCGTAATTATTGAAATGGAATACTCCTCAATATCACAACCAGAAAGTTCCAAAAGTTTTGGTAGGGCGTACTTTTCGGAAGGTCCCTCGACCAAAACGCACCTTTTCGTAAAGAATAGCTCCAAGTTTTCTCGCAAAATTGTGCTGATATGAAGATTCCTGCTCGCATAGTCATCAAGGTATTCTGCGGGCGTTCCTGTTTCTCCGTCTGTGGCCTGTATTTGCTCCCCTCCGCTTGGTTTGGGGAATATCTGCGAGTCCTTAATCAATCTAATTTGTCGCCAGTTTTTGAGAGAAATAAAGTTTTCAGATTGGGTGGAATAGACGATTTGCAAATTCGTCTGCTTCGTAAAAACATCGTACATTTTCTTTTGCCAATCACTGTGCAAATGAAGCTCCGGCTCATCAACGATCAAAACAATGGGGATTTTTTCAAGCTCTGCGACATAGGTAAAAAGTGCGTATGCAATCAGGATATTAAAACCCGAACCTAGATTGTCCGGTAAAAGTAGCTTGTCGCCTTCTTTCTTTGCTACAAATGCCGATTTATAGGGCTGATCAATATCAATAAAATCAATCTGAAAATCTTTATCATCTGAACAAATTGATTTTACTTTTTCGTTAATACCTCGTATCAGCGCGCCTTTCTCGTCAACAATACTTCGCAAAGAACCGGCAAGTGTGTCATATTCGCCTTGTATTGTCGCGCCATCGCCAGCCGTGTGCTTCTTTTTATATTTCCAATGCAAATCAGTTAGGATTTTTGATATGAGCGAATAGTTGCCGGAAACATCATCATCCCTGTCTTTTGTGAGATAGTACGCTTTTGGGCAATTCGTGAGACGACTTGGATTATAGGTAAGTTGGTAGCCAATAACTTTTGCATCTCGCTCTTGTCCGTCCTTGAGTTTATAAAAAACAGTATATCCCTCTTTGATTTGGTTAATCCGGCTCGCTTTGCGGGCCTTTTCTTCCGCCTTAAAAATACCCTCGTCTATATCCCCGACAACTGGTACGACATATTTGTTGATGATAAAGGGATCATCCAAAACTTTTTCCGGCTTTTCGCGTCTCTTGATTGTCAGGCGGATTTTATTGCACGGAATAATAATTGTTTCGAGCTGATTTGTACTCGAACGCACATCAAGTGTTATAAAAAATGGCGACTCGGTTTCGCCCTCTATAAAAATCTCATCTTTAATTTCCTTTGCCTCGTTATGAAAATCTTTTTCGCTAATTCGTGTCGGCAGATAATCATGCCCGATAAGAAAGTTCAATGCTTCCAAAATGGAAGTTTTACCGCTCCCATTTCTGCCGATGAAAGCAGTTAGTCCTTTGTTAAGATCGGCAGTTATTCCGTCTTTATTAAAACATCGGAAATTTTTGATTGTGAGAGATTTGATAAACATATTTTATATCCCATTCAATACGGCGGCGATTTTTTGCTCCATTATTCCAATCATTTTTTTGTTGGCTTCAACGATTTTTTGTTCTTCCACAATTTTCACGACGATTTGTTTTTGGGCGTCCAATGGTGGCAACGGAAATTCAATAGTGATTAAATTTCTGATTGGTAATTGTGGTTGAGCCGAGCCAGATTTTATCTTGAGAAATTGATCTTGAACAGATTTACTCCTGATAACATTCCAGAGAAATGACGGGTCAATCTTCTTTATGTTTGGTCTCAAAATAACCATTCCGGAATTAAGTCTAATCTGATCGTATTCAACAGAATTGTCGTTTAGGGCACTATTTCCAATAGTGCCTCTCGTCGTGAGAACGACATCGTTTTTATGCAGTTTTCCTTTTCGTAATTTTTCATCCCTTTCTTTTGAAATAAAATCAACATTATCAAAAACAAAACCACCTTGCGTTACATTTTTTGTATTTAGAAAAACACAATAGCCAGAAGTTTTGAATTCGCTTTTTGGCGGGTAATTTTCACCCCTATCTCCGTCAATAATCTCGACCACTTCATCATTACCAAAATTAACAATTTCCGATTCTTTGTTAGCTTCAATCATGGGTTTGTAGTTTTCAACAACCGCTTGCGCGCCGTCTATAATTTTTTGATAGTTTTCCAGCTCTGCGACAATTTGCTTTTGGATTTCAAGAGGAGGGAGGGGTAGTTCAAACTCCTGCAACATTCCTAATTTTATATAGGGCATAGTATTGCCCAGTTTTTGTTTTGAGACAGTTTCTTTTAACGAATTATTCAGAATAAAAAATAAGTATTTTGCAGTAATTTTTTTGAAATCAAACAAAACATAAGTTCGCTGATATGCTTCAAATTTACCATTGTAATAATTAACAGCACCTACATCACCATTCCCTGCAATCAATAAGGCTTCCGTATCAAAAGAAAATTCGTCACTATAAGTATGTTCTTTTGCACAAGTGAAAAATGGATATTTCCCATTCGGATTCCCTTGGTTCACGTCTTTTTTCCCTGTTTTTATTTCACAAACTGTTTGTAATTTTACTAGAGGCCATTTTTGATTCCCTTTTTTTATTTTTTCCGCATAAGTTCCGCTATTTAAACTCAGAAGTTTATCACCCAAAATCTTTGTCTTCGCTACGGTATAGTATTTTGATTCTTCAAATATCTTCTGTTTGTTATTCTGCAAAACTTCTTTATATTCTTTAATAAATTTTATAGCTTCCGGTAAATCGTTTTTATCAATTGGTGCGGGGGTAGTGTTGAGAGAAAATCCATGATTTTCTATTTTATAGAAAAGTATATTTTCCGGTTTTAGAGTTTTATCTAAAAATATAACGCTGGTTCTTACTCCAGAATATGGCTGAAAAACTTGAGACGGCAAAGACACTACGCACCAAAGGCCGTTGTCCAAAAATAACTTTCTGATTGCTTGATGTCCCTTGCTTCCGTCAAAAATAATTCCTTCCGGCACTATTACGCCCATCCGCCCATTGAAATTGAGATGATGAACCATCCACTCGCAAAATAACACTTCGGTTTTATTGGAAGTAATGGCGAAACGAGAATGTCGGCGCGCTCCGCCTTTCGGCGTGATAAACGGCGGATTGGCAACGATAATATCAAAGGAATGTTGCCAAAGGTTTTCATTGAGAAGCGTGTCGTTTTCAGAAACATTTGGAACTTTGAGACCATGCAGATATAAATTGGCCAAAGAAAACTTAACCATTAACGGCTCCATATCCCAGCCAAAGATTGTTTCGTTATAAAGTTTTTTTGTCTGTTCGGGGTTGAGCTTTGATCTGCCTTTATCGTCTGTATATTTTCCTTTGAGATAATTGTACGAGGCGACAAGAAAGCCAGCAGTACCGCAAGCAGGATCAGCAATTTTCTCGCCAATACTTGGATCGATAACTTTTACAATGAAATCAATTATGTGGCGAGGTGTGCGGAATTGCCCCAGCTCATTTTGTGTGCCTAAAATCGGCAGTAAACTTTCATAAAAATCGCCTAAGTCCAAACCATCAGAAAATTTGTCGTTAAGAAATGTCAGAAAATGACTTAAAACTTTTGGCTCAAGTATTTTTAGATAAGAGCGTTCAAAAACTTTTCGGACAGTCGCGTCTATGTTTGGGTTTTTATACAGCGATTCAACGGCTTCGCGACATTCTTTTACTAATTCCTCGCCACTGTGGCGCATAAGCACATCAAAATGATAGCGTTCCCATGCTCCGGTAAAAATCAATTCCTTTGAGCCGATACGCACAAGGTCATCATGTTTTCTTGATAATTGTTTCAAGAATAAAAACAAAGTAATCTGCTCTATTTGATCAGTCGGCATTGCTACCTTGCCAACGATAATTTGGCGCAGGTCGGCGATGATTTTGCTTAATTCTTGTGGTTTAGTTGACATAGGCGATTTTAGATTCCTTTATGTAATCCACGACCTTTTCCACTTCGTCCCGATTCACCCTGCCGATTGGCACATTCCCGCCAAAAGTTTGATCGTCCAGCACGCCCATATTTCCTTTTTCAAGATTTGTTCGATAATCGGGGTTGGTTAAGTAGCATTGATAGATGTTTTCAAAATAATTCAATTTTTCATAAGGCGTGTCAGAATACACAAGTTTAAATTCTGAAAATCCTTGATTCATTCGATCGTATTTATCTGGCAATCTTGAAATTATGCCCGATGCCTTTCTCAAAAAATCATTTAAGCCGTTGCTCGTTTGGTATGCTTTCCGAAGCGATTCCAAAGAAAAGTAATAGTTTGGTTTTTCGAGCAATTTTTCTTTGGCGATTCGTTCGCTCTCGTCCACATCGTCATTTGTAAGCGCAGTTTGAAACTCGTTATCTTCTGACATCAAGTCTTTGACCGCTTCTTCGAAATGGTTGCGATACGCTTCACGATCAACTTTCATGCAATCATCGCCGATTTGGATTTGATTATCTCGCACCAAAAAATCAGTGCCAATATAAATAAACTTGCCATGGGCAACAGCGATTGGCGGATCGCCCGGCCCCGGCTCGGGTTTCGGCTCCGGTGTTGGTTGCGGTTCAGGAATTGGTTTTGGTGATGTGCCTCTGCCAGCCGGAATTTTTAATGGCTCTTTGTAGTCGTATTCCTCTTCAAAGTATTCACACACGCCGAAAAAATCTATAAGGTGGTAGCTGTCTTTTTGTGTTATTTGTCCGGTTAGCTCATTTTTGAAAGCGTGCGGTCTGGTGCCTCTGCCTTTGATTTGCACAAAATCACTCACCGAAAAAATTGGCTTCATCAAAACAACATTCAAAAGGTCGGTGCAGTCGTAGCCAGTCGTCATCATATTTACTGTTACGGCAATTCGGGTATTCCCTAACTGATTATTTCTATATTTTTTCGTAAGTTCTTGGCTACCGACGACATTGCTGGTTATTTGTCTTGCAAAAACTCCGTTATGTCCAGAGTATTTGCCCGGCCAATTTTTGTCGGCTGCCTCGTTCAAAATACGAGCTATTTTTGAAGCATGATTTTGTGAAATGCAATAGATTATTGATTTTCCAACTTCTCCGGTAATCGGATCAATTTTTGCGGTTTTCAAAAATTCCTCAACAATTAACCGATTCAAACTATCTGAAAAAACTTTCCGCTCAAGTTGGCGAATTTTAAATGTTTCTTCCACTTGCTCGCCGGTTATTTCGTCAATAAACGCGTCTTGCCAGCCTTCCTTCGACTGCATCTGATTGGTTTTATCACTTCGCTTATCGTAAATGACAGGATTTACCAAGTACGGCGGTTTATGAGAAACTGCGTCTTTCAAGTCAAAGCGAAAAGTTGGCTCGCCGGATTCACAGCCAAAAGTTTTATAGGTATCTTGTAAAACTCGTTTCTCTAACTTTCTTGGGTCAGTATCAATAAGTTTCTTTTCATCAATTCCTTTGAGGTAATCTTTCGGCGTAGCCGTAAGTCCGATTTTTGCTCCTTCAAAATACTCAAAAATTGCCCGATTGTTTCCGTAAATACTGCGGTGAGCTTCATCTGAAATAAGCAGGTCAAAATCAAACTGGCTAAAGTATTTCAAATAATTTTGGTTGTAAGACAAACTTTGAATTGTTGCGATGACAACTTGGTTTTGAAGTGCTTGCTCTTTGTTTTCTTTGAAAATTGCGATGTTGTATTCTTTGAGATATGAGCTGATATTTTGATTGGCTTGATCGGCAAGTTCAATACGGTCAACAAGAAATAAAATGCGAGAAGCATTGCCAGTTTTCAAAAATAATTTGATGAGCGCGGCGGCAAGTAGGGTTTTGCCAGTTCCCGTTGCCATTTCCAATAGAAAACGCCTGTTTCCACCATCAAAATTCTTGGAGATTGTTTTTATGGCTTCCAACTGATAATCCCGCAAAATTTTCCGATCTGTTTCGGCGACCGAGCCTTGGCTTTGGACAATCCAATCATCTTTTAGATCAATGCCGGATAAAGGCATTGCCGTTGAAGCGGTCAGTAATTTCATCAAATCCTTTTGAGTTGGAAGTTTCAAAATGATTTTTTCGGCGTTTTGGTTTAAATCCCAAAAATAATGAGTATCGCCATTGCTCAAAATTACAAAACGGCAACGCTTAGCTTTGGCATAATCCTCTGCTTGTTTTTTACCGACAACCGGATCTTTGCTTTGTGATTTTGCTTCAAAAACTGCGAGAGGAAATCCTTTTGTATCTAAAAGTAAGTAATCAATAAAACCTTTGCCGTGTTCAAAATCATCGCCCAAACTTTCCAAATTCACATTGTCCTCAACCTCAATGTTTTTTGGTCCCGTTTTCTCATCAAAAAACCTCCAGCCGGAATCTTGGAGTAAACTATTGATTTTGATTCTAGCTTTAGCTTCTTTTTGCATAAAATTTACTTAATCAAATCATCCACGCCAACATCTAGCGCTTTGGCGATTTTTGACAGCGTTTCAATCGTCGGGTTGATGTTTGCTCCCGATTCAATTTTAATAATAGTATTATTGGCGACATCGGCCAATCTCGCCAATTTTTTTATATTATTTTTTGACTTAATTGACAGCTATGTCCAGGTTCAGATAGATACCCGCCACCGTTAGGCTTGTAAAATGATTATGTCTCTTGTCGGCAAATTCATGTATTTCAGTTTGTTTAAATATTCCTCCGGGGTCAGATAATTTAGCGCTTCGTGC
>Ga0209514_10000377_pt1 | contig 94285 bp, 77 predicted proteins | sample Subgrocontami58m_FD_187452 | JGI IMG/M metagenome (GOLD analysis project Ga0209514, IMG submission 187452) | Subsurface groundwater microbial communities from S. Glens Falls, New York, USA - GMW37 contaminated, 5.8 m (SPAdes) (version 3) | ecosystem: Environmental > Aquatic > Deep subsurface >... | reverse complement strand
CCTCTGTAATGTCTGCTTCTCTATCGCTGACTGCACTACCTTTAACCGCCTTAACTCCAACAGGCTCATCGAAATCATGTCCTTTCTAGCCATAATCACCTTCCAATTGAAGAAATATTATGGCCTTTATATAGGACATTTCTATTTTGGCTATTTAGGACATTATCATGTTGGCGGGACAGTCGCCGTCATGGATAAATCCACCAAATTTTCCGGTAATTGACACAAAAAGGCCCGGAGAAGCCCTTCCTCCAGTTGATGACAAATTCTCCTTGACATACAAGGCCAGCTGGGTTAGCCCAAGCATGTTATGATAGATACCACTGGATAAATGGTTAGATAATCCTTAACCTCTGCTTGGAGATAGGCGCAAAAAAAGTGCAGAAGACATTACAGTATAGAGAAGGAGGGGAAGGGAGATGAATAATCTTAAACAAGCCACCATCAGGTTATTTTTTGTTTCTTTGCTCTGTTGTTCTTATTTCCTTCCACTGGCCGCTCTGGCCGCTTCATCGGAAGCGGAGAGGACAGCGCTCGTGGAAGGAGCGAAGAAAGAGGGGAAAGTCGTCTGGTATACCGCCGTGACTACCGCGGAAGCAGACAAGCTGCTCAAGAAATTCCACGAAAAATATCCCTTCATTACACCGGAGGTGTTTCGCTCCGGGGATGAAAAATTGTTGATTAAAGCCATGGGCGAGTCTCAGGCAAAAAGGTATTTGTTTGACGCCATTATGACAACCGGGACGACCATGATATTAATGCAGAGGAAAGGACTTTTTTCCAAGTATCTGTCACCGGAAAGAAAGTTTTATAATGCCGCCGGAAAAGACCCCGAAGGATACTGGACAGACCTTTATCTTAATTTGAACGTGATCGGCTATAACACAAAACTCGTCTCTCCCAAGGATCTACCTAAAAAATACGAAGATCTTCTTCTGCCCCGCTGGAAGGGTAAGTTGGGCATGGATACCAAGGCCTTTGAATGGTTTGCCGGTGTGCTGAAAGTCATGGGTGAGAAAAAAGGTCTGGAATACATGAAAAAACTAGGCGAACAGAATATCCAGTTCCGCACCGGACGCACCTTGAATGCCCAAATGGTGGCGGCCGGTGAGGTAGATATGTCCATTACCATTTACAACCAGCGCGTGGAAGAGATGAAGGCCCAGGGAGCCCCCATTGATTGGGTGGCAATCGAACCTCTTGTACCGGGAATCCATCCGTTGGCCATATCCGCCCATGCGCCCCATCCCAACGCTGCCAGACTACTCGTTGATTTCCTCCTGTCGAAAGAAGGGCAGGAATTAATTGCCAGCTTTTACCGGATTCCCAGCAGGACAGACGTGGAACCCATAGTACCAACGATGAGAAGAGGCCTGAAGATCATGGACTCGGATTTTAATTTCGACTTGGTGGATAATCATGAAAAAATTACTAAACTCTACAGACAAACTCTGATGAAGAAATAAACCTCTCTTTACTACGAAAATAGAACCACGACTTAGGCGGCTATGGGTAGTTTGTTTATTTCCACAGCATATCCTAAGGCAGTAATTCTCGACGTTAAACGCTTAATGAGATGCTGCTCGTTTAAGCGGTCAAAATAATCAGCACCCAGTTCTTTATAGGTGCGTTGCTCTTTGATAATATGGTAAGCCATAATTAAAATGGTATGGCCGACAGCGACGGCAGCCCTTTTCTTTCCTCTCCTCGCGGCCAGACGGCGGTATTTGGCACTCAAGTATGTTTTCTTTGTCTTGGAGGCGGCCCATGCAGCTTCTGTTAAGGCTTTTTTAAGCCATGCATTTCCCGGTTTTGCTCTGCCGCTTCTTCGTTTCCCTGCGCTCTCGTTGTTACCGGGGCTGATACCGCCCCAGGAAGAGAGGTGGGCATCAGAGGGAAAACATGACATGTCCACTCCGATCTCGGCGATGACCTTTTCAATAGTCTTTTTTTTTACACCTGGTATGGTCTGAAGTCTTTCGGACTCCTCCTTGAAGGGTTTCATCCGGTTGTCAATTTCCTCGCTCAGTTTCGTTATTGCCTCGTCATAGGAGGCAATCATCTGGAGAGCCAATTGGAGAATGAGCCTATGATGATCTGTCAGGCATCCTTCCAAGGACTTTTCCAATTCCTCGATTCTGTTGCGCAGACGTCCCTTTGCCAACCGCGCCATCTCTTGAGAAGTCATATCATCCTGTATCAGATGGGCGATCATGTTCTGGGCGGAGACGCCGTTTATATCCGAAACCACCGAGGAAAGCTTGATATTGGCGTCTTCCAGAAACTTTTGCAGGCGATTGAGCTCCGAAGACCGTTGCTGTATCAGTTTCTCACGGTAGCGGGTAAGATCACGCAGTTCCCTGATTGGCTTGGGTGGAATAAAACTTCCCTTGATGAGACCATGCCGCATGAGATCTGCAATCCATTCGCAATCTTTGACATCAGTCTTTCTGCCGGGAACATTCTTTACGTCTCTGGCATGGGCGAGGATGACTTCCATGCTGCCTTCAAGAAGATTGTATACCGGCTTCCAGTAAACACCTGTACTTTCCATGGCAGCGTGGGTGCAACCTTCCGACCCCAGCCAGTCTCGACAGGCTAAAAGATCACAAGTCATGGTGGAGAAAGTTTTTATCGTTGTCCGCGGCTTCTCGTCGGGTTTGCCTACCGCCAGGCAAACAACAATGTTCTTCTTATGGACATCGATGCCGCAGCATCTTTCAATAATGGCTTCCATATAATTCTATCCTTTCTGATAAAAAGGGGGCAGATTATGGATTAAAAATTTACTACGCGCACTCCCATAAGGGGTAACAATTCGTGGTGCTTTGAATCTGCCCAGGTCAGTTTATTACTCGGGGTATGGCCACCAAAGTCAAACGACCTGCTTCCTTTTTGAGATAAGATATGTTGTCAAAGAATGTTGAGCAAGTAATTTTCATGCTTCGTGGTGCCCCACGGGCATGGGGGTTTATTATGAAAAAGGTTTTCGTTAGTTAGAAAATTGCTTTCCCCGGGAAAGCATTTTCGTTAACTCACTTATCTCCTTTACCGGGGTGGTGTCTGGCGGTGGTCTTTCCTGGCGGTGTAATTGGTCTATTTTTCTATTGCCCGATAATTGCCAAATCACCCTTGACAGTAGTGGATTTCTCTATTAAAGGATTGAGAACAAGAGATTAGGTTCCTGGAGATTATTTATGTCAAAGATACCGATCACCAAAACGGGCTTCGAAAAACTGAAGAAGGATTTGGAATTATTTAAAACCGTATTGTTACCGGAAAATATACGGGACATCGAAGTGGCCCGGGCCCACGGTGACCTTTCGGAAAATGCCGAATACGCTGCCGCCAAGGAACGACAGTCTTACATCTACGGAAAAATCCAAGAGATAGAGAATAACCTGGCCCTGTCCGATGTCATAAACTTAAACGGCATCTCCCCGGATAAAGTTGTTTTCGGCGCCACAGTTACGATTGAAGATATCGATGGGGGAGAGGAAACACGGTATCAACTGGTGGGGCCTCTGGAATCGGACATCAATGAAAATAAGATATCCGTCACCGCCCCCCTGGGGAAAGCCATGATCGGCAAAAGGGTCGGCGACGAGATAAGCGTCCAGACCCCGGGAGGACAGAGAAAATTTGGCATCGTGGATATTGTTATTGAAATAATTTGAGAATTATGAAGGACTTTCCTTCCCGGGTTTGCTTGATCCCGGGAAGGAAAAGGGAGAGATATCAACCCCGGCCAGCCACGTTTATCCGGGCGATGGCCCTCATTAAGGCGAATTTCAACTTTTCATAATCTTCCGTGGCACCGGGAGGCAGCTTCGTCAGTTCGGCCTGGGCCCGTTCCTTGGCCCGCAGGGCCCTCTCCTTGTCAATGGCATCGGCTCTTTCGGCAGTTTCCACCAAGAGTGTCACCTTGTTCGAAGCCACCTCGGCATAACCCGTGTTTATGGCATAATAGGACCTCTTGCCATCCTTGATCAGCGTGAGTTCCCCTATGTCCACAAAGCTCAGGAGCGGCGTATGACCCTTCAACACGCCGAACTGCCCCTCGCTCCCCGGTATGATTACCTCCTCCACCAGGCCGCTGAAGACCATTTTTTCCGGGGTAACTATTTCGAGTAATATTTCGTCTGCCATCCCCATTACCTCACGTTATTCGGCAAGCCGCTTCGCTTTCTCCACCACTTCTTCGATACCACCCACCATATAAAAGGCCTGTTCGGGCAAATCATCATGCTTACCCTCCAGTATCTCTCGGAAACCCCGGACCGTATCGGCGACAGTCACGAACTTACCTTCCGTCCCTGTAAACTGCGCCGCCACGAAAAAGGGTTGGGACAGGAAGCGCTGGATCTTTCTGGCCCGGCTCACGGTCAGTTTGTCTTCTTCCGAAAGCTCATCCATACCGAGAATGGCAATGATGTCCTGCAGGTCCTTGTATTTCTGCAGGGTGAGCTGCACGGCCCGGGCCACTTCGTAATGCTCTTTCCCCAGGACATTCGGATCGAGAATACGGGATGTAGAATCCAGGGGATCCACAGCGGGATAAATACCGAGTTCCGAGAGAGGCCGGGACAAAACGACTGTTCCGTCGAGGTGGGCAAAGGTCGTGGCCGGGGCCGGGTCGGTCAGGTCGTCGGCGGGAACGTAGACGCACTGTACGGCCGTGATGGACCCCTTCGTGGTAGAGGTGATCCGTTCCTGCAATTCTCCCAGGTCCGTGGCCAGGGTAGGCTGATAGCCAACCGCCGAGGGCATCCGTCCCAGGAGTGCCGATACCTCAGAGCCGGCTTGGGTAAAGCGGAAGATGTTATCGATGAAGAGGAGCACATCCTGTCCTTCCGTATCGCGGAAATACTCCGCCACGGCCAGAGCTGTCAGGGCCACGCGGGCGCGCGCTCCCGGAGGTTCCGTCATCTGACCGTAGATCAGGGCGGCCTGTTTGATGACGCCCGATTCCTTCATTTCCAGATAAAGGTCGTTTCCCTCCCTTGTCCGCTCACCGACACCGGCAAAAACGGAGATGCCGCCATGATGCATCGCGATGTTGTGGATCATTTCCATCATTACGACGGTTTTGCCGACCCCGGCGCCGCCGAAGAGGCCCATCTTACCGCCCCGGGGAAAGGGCACCAGCAGGTCGATGACCTTCACGCCCGTTTCCAGAACATTTACGCTCGTATCCTGTTCCAGGAAAGAAGGCGCCTCTTTATGGATGGCGGAATAATTTTTCGCAACTACAGGGCCCAGGCCATCCACGGGTCGACCGACGACATTCAGTATCCGGCCCAGACATTCCGGCCCGGCCGGAACGGTGATCGGCTTTCCCGTATCTTTGCCCACCATGCCCCTGACGAGGCCGTCTGTAATGTCCATGGCGATGCAACGGACCACATTATCACCCAGATGCTGAGCCACTTCCACCACCAGATTGTCTTCCTCATCATTGATCGTGGGATTGGTAATGAGGAGCGCATTTAAGATGCTGGGGATATTTCCCTCTTCAAAGGCCACATCGACGACCGGTCCTATTACCTGCACAACCTTTCCAATATTCATACCCATCTCCTTGGCATCAAATTCTTGATTTTGAATTATGAATTATGGATTTTGCATTAAAAATCAAAAATCCAGAATCCAAAATTTATTTTCTACCCTTTGGCCAGCGCTTCCGTACCGCCCACAATATCCATCAGCTCTGCCGTAATCGCCGCCTGCCTGGCCTTGTTGTACTTAAGCGTCAATCTGTTGATTAAATCCTCGCAATTGCGGGTCGCGTTATCCATGGCCACCATCCGGGCGCCGTTTTCTCCTGCCGAGGTCTCCAGCAGGGCGCGGAAGATGAGGACGTGGACATACATGGGGAGGAGTTTTTCCAATAAGGCCGGCTCCGAAGGTTCATAGATATAGTTTATCCGCTTATCGTAGGGCACATATTCGCCGCTTGCGCCGCCCATTTGGGGCAAGGGAAAAAGTTTCACAACAGCCGGTTTCTGAGAGCCAACGTTCACGAATTCATTGTACAGGATATAGAGCTCGTCATATTCCCCCTCTATGAAGGGCCCGATAACATCCTCCGCGAGGCTGACGGCCAGGGACATATCGAATCTCCGGAACACGTCCACCCGTTCCGTCCTGATGTTCGCCCGCTTGCGAAAATAATCGCGCGCCTTCTTCCCCACGGGAAGCAGGGTAACTTCTTTCTCCTCGGCGGTCTTTTCCCTGATGAACCGCTCCGTGGATTTGATGAGGTTAGTGTTAAAGCCACCGCAAAGCCCGCGGTCCGAGGTCATGCAGATCACCCAAATCTTCTTGGGTGCCCGCAGGGTGAGCAGGGGATGAACCACGTTTTCCACCCGCAAGGCCAAACTGTTTAAAACTTCCATGTATTTCAAGGCGTAAGGGCGGAAGTTTTCCATTCTCGTTAGAGACGCCTTAAACTTCGAGGCCGCCACCATATTCATGGCTTTGGTTATCTGTTTGGTTTTTTGGACCGCCACAACCTTGCGCTTAATGTCCTTTAATGCTGCCATTAAAGCTGACTCCCTCTATCTTTAATAACGGGTCACTTATCCCTGCAAGTCCCCGGCGCCATCGCTTCAGCTCACCGTAAATACCGTGTCGAATTCCTTGAGGAGATCGCGTATCTTCTGCTCCAGGGCCGGACTGATGATCTTTTTCTCATCGATCTCCTCCATAACCTGGGGATATTTGCTTTCCATAAAACTTAAAAGCTGGGGCTCGTAATCCTGCAAAGCCGCCACGGGATATTTATCCAGGAATCCCTTCGTACCGGCAAAGAGGATCACCACCTGTTTGGCCAGGGACAGAGGCTGAAACTGCGGCTGCTTCAATATTTCCACCAGACGGGCGCCTCGTTCCAACTGGGCCTGCGTGGCTTTATCCAGGTCGCTGCCGAACTGGGCAAAAGCTGCCAGTTCCCGGAACTGGGCCAAATCGAGCTTTAGCGTCCCCGCCACCTGCTTCATGGCCTTAACCTGGGCTGCACCGCCCACGCGGGAAACGGACAAACCGACATTGATGGCCGGCCTGATGCCCGAGTAGAATAGATTGGGTTCCAGATAGACCTGACCATCGGTGATAGAGATTACGTTGGTGGGAATATAGGCGGAGACGTCCCCGGCCTGTGTTTCAATGATGGGCAACGCCGTCAGCGATCCCCCTCCCAATTCCTTGTTCAGCCGGGCTGCGCGCTCCAACAGGCGGGAGTGATTATAGAAGATGTCGCCGGGGAAGGCCTCGCGTCCAGGAGGTCGGCGCAAGAGCAGGGAAATCTGGCGGTACGCCACGGCCTGCTTGGAAAGATCATCATAAATGATCAGGGCATCCTCACCTTTGTCGCGGAAATATTCTCCGATGCTGCAGCCCGCATAGGCGGCGATATACTGCATTGTGGCCGGATCGCTGGCACAGGCGGAAACCACACATGTATAGGAAAGGGCATCATGTTTTCTTAAATTCTCCACGACCTGCGCCACGGTGGATATCTTCTGACCGATGGCCACATAGATGCATTTTACCCCCGTATCCTTTTGTCTGATAATGGCGTCCACACCAATGGCCGTCTTGCCAATCTGGCGGTCGCCGATAATCAGCTCGCGCTGGCCTCGGCCGATGGGCGTCATGGCATCGATTGCCTTGAGACCGGTATACATCGGTTCATTGACGGGCTGCCGCTCGATAACACCCGGGGCGATCATCTCTATTCTGCGGAACAGGTCCGTTTCAATAGGACCCTTTCCGTCAAGGGGGGCGCCGGTGGCATCGATAACACGGCCCAGAAGGGCCTCGCCCACGGGTACCTGGGCAATCTTGCCGGTCCTTTTGACAACATCGCCTTCTTTGATGTGCGTTACCTCTCCCAAAACCGCCACACCGACATTGTCGCTTTCCAGATTTAGGACCATGCCCAGGATGCCGCCGGGAAATTCCAGCAACTCCATCGCCATCGCATTTTCCACGCCGTATACCCTGGCGATACCGTCACCCACGGAAAGTACGACACCGGTTTCACTGACATCCAATTTTTTCTCATAATCCTTGATCTGCTGAGAAATAATCTGACTGATTTCCTCTGCCCTTACACTCTCCATGCCCTATATCTCCTCTCCTAAGAGCTTCCTCATAGTCTGCAGTTGCATCTTAATGCTTCCGTCGTAGAGCTTGTCTCCCCACCTCACGACGATACCTCCCAACAACGACGCATCCTCTTCCACTTTCATTTCCACCTTCTGACCGGTCAGGGACTCGAGTGCCTGCTGAAGATTTGCCGACAGATCAGGAGCCAGGGGATAAGCCGTTTTTACATCCACCCGAGCGATGCCGATGGCTTTATCCATGAGTCGGCGATAATTCTCCAGAATCTCGGCAATGTGTCCGATCCGCCCTTTCTCCACTAAGAGGCGGAGAAAGTTCGCCGTGGTCCGGGCCAGGGCAATCTTTTCCAGGATTTTATCGACCACGCGCCGTTTATCGGCCTTTTCAAAAACCGGGTTTGCCAGAAAATCCCGGAGTTGCCCATTTTCCTCGATAATCGCGGCAAAACGGCTCAAGTCCCCGTAATAATCTTCGTACCGTTTTTCTTCTCCCGCCACGTCGAAAAAAGCGCGGGCATAGCGTTTGGCAACAGTGCTGGTAATCAATGCTGACGCCTCCCCATAAATTCACTCAAACCTTGCTGTTAATGTTTGGTCGCCACGGACTTAATGATGTCTTCCACCATATTTAGATGGTCGGCCGGGGTAACCTGTTTTTTTAAAATCCCTTCGGCCAGTTGTACGGAAAGACGGACCGCTTCGACTTGCAGATCATGGCGTGCCTTCTTGAGTTCCTGCTCCATCCTGCGGCCCGCGTCTTCCTTCATTTTCCGGGCGTTTCGCTCGGCATCCGCGATAATCCGCTCCTTTTCCACCAGTCCCTGCGCCCGAATCGTCTTAGCCAGCTCTTCTATCTCTTCCGTGGCCTTGTTCAGCTTGGCATCATATTCAGCAAACTTTCTTTTCGCCTCCTCTTGGGCCGCTTCGGCTGCGGTCAAGGACGATTTAATTTCCTGACGCCTGTTGCTGAAGAAATCCCGGACTTTGGCGGCCAGAAGCCAGTAGAGCAAGCCGGCCAGAACGGCAAAATTGAAGGCCCGCCAGCCAAAATCGAGCCAATTCTTACCACCCTCCCCCTCGCCACCTGCCGAAGCGTAAGCCGCCGTAAAAGAGAGTGTCACAAGAGCCGTGAGAGCTAGTGTCAGGCATCCTTTTTTGCACCTGCCGCCCCAGCTTGATCGGCGGCACAACAGGGTCTCAGCTAAAGGCCGCTTCATTGGATCTTCCTCCCCAGCACCTTCTCGGCAAGCTCCCGGGATAAAGCCTGGGATTGCTGCTGCAGATACGCACGCGCCGCCTCGGCATCCTTTTGCAGCTGCCGGTGAAAATCATCAGCCATCTGGCCTATCTCCTTACTGGCTGCGTCGCTGATGGTCTTTGCCATTTCCGATCCTTCCTTCAGGAGTTCCTTGTTTTGTTCCAATGATTCCAACTTGGTGGCGCGCAATTTATCTTCATAGGCCGCCATCTTCTCCTCCACCGACCGGTTGAGGCGGCTTATTTCCTCGTCCGCTTCGGCAAGGCGACTTTTACGCTTGTCGATCACGGCCAGCATGGGCTTATAGAGAAGAAAATTGAGAATCAATATCAAGAGCAGAAAATTGACGATTTGCAGAAGTAATGAATAATCTACCTGTATCAATGGCTTACCCCACTTACCAATAAAATTGCGGCACCCCCTGCCTGCGCGAACTGCCGCATGTCATCATTACAAATGGCGATTTAGCCGTAGCTAAAATAGCGCTGTTTTTTAAGCACAAGTCACATAAATTGTCAAGTATCTTTATGGGTAATTACAGGGAAGACTGCAACACGAAACGCCTCATCCGGACGTTGAGCAATAAACCGATTCCCAACATGAAAACAACCATCGAAGACCCGCCGTAACTCATGAAGGGCAAGGGGATGCCGACCACGGGGAGAATGCCCAGCACCATCCCCATATTGATGAAGACTTGATAGAAGACCATCATGGTGACGCCCGCTGATATCAGCTTGCCCGGCAGGTCCTTGGCCTGGAAAGCGATCTTCAGGCCCCAGAGGATCAGCATGAGAAAAAGTATCACCAACAACATCCCGCCCAGAAAACCCCATTCTTCGGCAAAAACGGAAAATACGAAATCCGTCTGTTGCTCCGGCAGGAATTTCAGCTGAGTCTGGGTGCCCTGCAAAAACCCTTTTCCGAAGAGTCCGCCGGAACCGATGGCAATGATGGATTGGATGATATGGTACCCTGTGCCGAGGGGATCTTTTTCGGGATCCAAAAAGGTCATGATCCGGTCTTTTTGATAGTCTTTAAGAAAATGCCAGGCCATGGGAATCATGATCAGGGTGGAGCCCGCCGCCAAAAGCAGGGACTTCCACCGGAGGCCGACAACAAAGACCAGGGCCAGGAAGAGGAGCAGGATGATGAGTCCTGTGCCGAGATCAGGCTGTTTGAGAACCATCAGAAAAGGAACAAAGGCGATCAGAAATGGCGCCACCAGTTCCTTCAGCAGATATCCGCCCTCCACCTTGTGATCATCAAAATACTTGGCCAGGGCTAATATCACCGTAATTTTCATTAGTTCTGAAGGTTGAAAAGTAAAGCCAGCCAGGGCAATCCAACGTTGCGAGCCCCGCGTTGCATATCCTAAGACAAAAACCATTAGTAGCAAGAGCAGCGATAGGAGGTAAATCCAGTATGCCTGCCGGGTAATGACGCGGTAATCCAGGATAAAACCCAGAACCATGAATGTCAGGCCGATTCCCATCCACATCAGCTGCCTTATGTATAGGGCGTTGGCCCGGGCATCGGTCAAACTCAAGCCGGCACTGTAAATATTCACAATGCCGATGGCACAAATCGCCAGGACCAATAACAGCAGCAGCCAATCAAAGTGTAAAATCAAACGACGGTCGAATTTCATTCTGTCTTCTTTAGATCCCCGGTCTTTTTCTTCATAAAGTAGGCGTCGAGTATTTTGCGTGCTACGGGCGCCGCGGCGGAACCTCCATGCCCGGCATTGTCCATGATAACCGCTACGGCAATTTCGGGATTTTTATAGGGTGCAAAACAAACAAAAAGGGCGTGATCCCGGTGCTCGTAGGCAATTTTTTTTGACCGGCGGGCCTGTTCATTTTGCGGTAAGCCGACTACCTGCGCCGTGCCGGTCTTGCCGCATACATCCGCTTCCGGCCTCCTTAGGGCCGCGCCGGTACCGCCGTTTTCATTCACTACCCCCCAGAGGCCGTAATTCACAAGGTCGAGATTCTTTTGACTGACAGGCAGGGCGTTTATTTTTTCCGGTTGGAATTCTTTAACGATGTTACCCTCGGCAGTTTCCACGTGTCTGATGAGTTGCGGACGCATCACGGCTCCGCCACTGGCCAGGGCCGCATAAGCCCGGGCCAGCTGCAGGGTGGTGACGAGATTGAACCCCTGACCGATGGAAATGGAAATTGTCTCTCCAAGTTGCCAGGGCTCGCCTGTCCGGGAGAGCTTCCATTCCTTGGTTGGTATCAAACCGCTTTTTTCACGGGGCAAATCAATGCCCGTAGGCACTCCGAAACCAAACTGGCGGGCGTACCAGGCGATCTTATCCACGCCCACCATCTTGCCGATGGTGTAAAAATAGACATCGCAGGATTCCACGAGGGCCCGGTGCAGATTTACGGCACCATGTCCCTTCTTTTGCCAGCACCGGTAGACCCTGTTTCCCAACTCATAAAATCCATTGCAAATAATGGTTTTCTCCGGGGTGATCAGGCCCTCTTGCAGCGCGGCAGCCGCAATAATCGGCTTGTAGGTCGATCCGGGAGGGTATTGACCGGCGATGGCTCTGTTTTCCATGGGATGGGCCGGATCGTTGGCTAATTTTTCCCAACTCGCAAAGGATATGCCACCATTAAAGAGGTTCGCATCGAAGGAGGGAGAACTAACCAACGCCCGGACCGCTCCATCACGAGGGTCTAGGACCACGACGGAGCCTGTTTTCCCCTCCACAGCCTGCCAGGCGGTATTTTGCAGATCAGCATCTATGTTCAGGACCGCATTGTAGCCCGCTGCGGGCGGGATCTTTCCCAGGGTCTTGACTTTTTTTCCAAAGACATTGACCTCAATTTGTTCGGCGCCGTTCTTCCCCCTTAAATAGGGGTCCAAATACCGTTCTACGCCATATTTTCCCAAGAGATCACCGGCGCTGTAGTTATGGTAGGTGTCAGTCTTCAGCTCCTGCTCCGTAACTTCGCCGGTGTAACCGACAAAGTGGGAGATCATCTCCCCGCCACGGTAATACCTGATCGGGGTCACCTCCACGAAGACACCGGGCAGATCGAGCGAATTCGTTTCCGCAATCGCCACCTTTTCCCGATTCACATTTCTATCCAGCCGGAGCGGTGCGTAGGACCGGGCATTGGCGGCCAGTGATAAATCAGTCGAAAATTCCAGGGATCTTGCCTCGTAGAGAGACTTTATTTTCTTCAGTACCCCCGGAATGTCACTGACGCGATTCGGGGCAAAGAGGATGTCGAAGGATGGTTCATTTTCCACGAGCACCGTGCGGTTGACATCCATGATCAATCCCCGGGGAGGTCTGATCTTGCGCAGACGGATACTGTTATTCTCCGATTTCTGGCGGAACTCATCCCCTCTGATAATCTGGAGGTAACAGAGGCGCAGGATTACAAAAAACAAGGCGAGCAAAACTACCGCCAGGATGATTTGAAATCTCCTTTGAAATTCACCCGATTGCTGATCGCTCAACCGAGCGTGTATCTCCTCCATTTAGGACCTCAATCTTGTGAAATAATTGAAAGAAAAATGGCCCGAGCACCGACAGGAGGAAGGCCTGCGGCGTGAATACATCCCAGAGGTGACGAAATTTATCGACACCATAGGCTATTTCATAAAAGGCCACGACCATGAATCCTTCCAAAATTGCACATAACCCGACGATCAACATGATGAAGGAAGCCCGTTCGGCATAAATGCGCAAGGAAAAAAACTTGGCCAGGAAAAAGCAGATGACATAGGAACAGGCAAACAAACCAGAAACAGATCCCATGAAACAGTCCAGAAAGATGCCCATCAGGAAACTAAGCAGCACGCCCCTCAGTAATTTCTCGTGAAAACCGGCATAGATCACCATGATCAGGGAGATTTCCATGACTAATTTGCCGAAAAACAATAAATTGGAAATCATCATCTGTAAAACGACGAGGCACAGGCCGTAGGAGAGCAGCCGAAAGTAATTCACTTTCCTTCCCCCCTGTCCGTCAGGATGACAAGCACTTCCTCGACGCCGGCCGGATCGACAAAGGGGGCAACATTCACCTTTTGAAACAATTCGGCATCTTTTTTACTGGCAAACCGGACCACGCCCAGGGGTAAGCCTTTCGGGAAAACGCCTCCCATCCCCGATGACAGGACGAGATCGCCTGCTTTGACATCCACACTCTTGGAAACGTATTTCAGATTACATCCCGCCGCGGAGGCGCCCTGCAGAATGCCCTGCACCCTGGTACCCTGCACTAAGGCATCGATGTTGCTGCTTTCATCGATGATGAGCAACACCCGGGAAACATTCCAGGATGTCTCTAGAATTCTGCCCACCACTCCCGGTGCGGCCAGGACAGGTAAACCGGGATGCAAGCCGTCCCCCTCACCGCGATTTATCAGCAGCATCTTGAATATGGAAGATGGATTTCTCCCCACAACCCTGGCGGCTACGGAAGGAAAGGGCACTTCATCATGGAGCTTCAGGATTTTTTGCAGTCTGATACTCTCCAGATAAGCTTCGCGATTCTTGATGACCTCCTCGGAGAGGCGGGCATTGGTTTCCTTGAGCCGCCTGTTCTCCTCATCAACTTTGATGAGCAAGATGTAACGGCTCCATACATCCCGGAGCCCTTTGATGGGCATATTGATGGCTAAATCGAGCGGGGAGATCGTCTCCAGGGCCATTTTCCGTAAAAGGCCGGGCGAGGGATTCCGGAGATTGTAAAGCAACATGGCGCCGGCAACGATGAGTAGTACGGATAGGATTATGCTAATCCGGTATTTCTTAGGGAGCAACACCGTTCGTTATACCTGAAAGGTAACTTCTTTCAAAACATCCAATTGATCTAAGGCCATCCCCGCCCCTCGGGCTACGGCGGAAAGAGGATCATCGGCAATAATGACGGGCAGTCCTGTCTCCTCTTGGATCAGCAGATCGAGATTTCTTAACAGAGCGCCACCACCGGTCAGGACGATCCCCCGGTCGAAGATATCACCGGCCAGTTCCGGAGGCGCATTCTCCAGGCAATCTCTGATCGTATCGATGATAAAACCGATCGGTTCCATGATCGCCTCGCGTATCTCTTCGGAATTTATTTCGATGATCTTCGGGATGCCGGAAATCAAATCACGGCCCTTGACATCCATTTTCTGCACTTCTTTATCCGGGTAAACGCAGCCGATCGTAGTTTTAATGATCTCGGCGGAGCGTTCGCCGATCAGCAAACTGTATTTTCTTTTCATGTACTGGACGATTTCCTCGTCAATCTTGTCCCCGGCAACCCGCACCGATTTGGAATAGACAACCCCGGACAGGGAAATAACGGCGACTTCCGTAGTTCCGCCGCCTATATCTACGACCATTGAACTGGTAGGTTCCGAGATGGGCAAGCCGGCCCCGATCGCCGCTGCCATCGGCTCTTCGATCAGGTAAATCTCCCGGGCCCCGGCCGATTCCACCGTTTCCCGGACGGCCCTTCTTTCTACCTGGGTGACACCGGAAGGGACGGACACGATGATGCGGGGACGGACCAGAGCGCGGCGGTTGTGCACGCTCAGAATAAAATGCCTGAGCATGGCCTCGGTAATGTCGAAATCGGCAATGACCCCATCCTTCATGGGCCTGATCGCCACAATGTTACCCGGGGTGCGGCCCAGCATTTTTTTGGCTTCAGCACCCACCGCCAGCACCTTCTTAACCCCCCGTGAATCCATGTGTACCGCTACTACGGAAGGTTCATTCAACACGATACCCTTGCCCTTCACATAGACAAGGGTATTTGCCGTACCGAGATCGATCGCCAAATCATTAGAAAATTTTCCCAAAATAAAGTCAAATAGCAACTTCCAACCTCCACTTTTGTCTTTTTCCGCTCCAGGCCCTAGGAAAACCCGAAGATCGTTTACCTATATCCATTTTTAGGTGGCAAAGCAATGCTTTTTCCAAAAATATATTGCATTTTCAGGGGTGGTATATTAAAAATGCCACACTTCATATGCTGAAAGGAATGCTCAATGCTCAACGTAATGCGCAAACATGCCAGACATTGGCTCATGATATTATTGCTGGGGATCATCATTATCGTCTTCGTCTTTTATTTTGGCACCATGCGCGAAGGGGGCGATGCCAATGGCATAGCCTCCCTCGACGGCAAGTTGATATCTTATGCGGACTTCCAACGGGAATACGAAAAACTGATCGATATGTACCGCGCCAACCTGGGCGGCAATCTGACCGAGGAGTTGCTCAAAGGGCTGAAAGTGAAAGAGCAAGCCGTAGACAACCTGCTAAAACAGGCCATCGTTTTAGAACAGGCGAGCGTACTGGGTGTTCAGGCAAGCGATGAAGAAATAAAAAATACTATTTCTACCTACCCGGCCTTCCAACGCAACGGTTTCTTCGACCATAAGGTATACGAACAAGCCCTGCGCCAGAACAGGATGACTCCCGAAAACTTCGAGGCCCTGCAGAGAAACATCCTGATCATGAAAAAACTCCAGGACTTGCTCGCCAGCGGCGTACATGTCTCCGATAGTGAAGTCCTGGATTTGTACCGGTTTCAAAACGAAAAAGTGAATATCCGGTTTCTCAAGCTGACGTCCCGAGACTACCGCGATGAAGTAAAGCCCACCCCGCAACTCCTGGAAAAGTACTTTAAGGAACACGAAAAAGAACTGCGCGTCCCCGAGCAGATTCAAGTCAAATACCTGGCCTTTCTGGCGGCTGATTTCGCTTCCTCCGTCAAGGTTACGGACGATGAGGTCAGGGATTTTTATGAGCGTAACAAGGAAAGGCTGGTGAAGAAGGAAGGCAAGCCCCCTTCCCTGGAGGCACTGCGGGGAGATATCACCGCTTATTTAAGGCAAAGCAGGGGGATGCAAAAAGCTGCGGAAGAGGCAAAAAAAGCCCATGACAGCATTTATCAGCAAGAAAATTTTGACGCCTATGCCGCGGAAAAAGGACTCAAGACACAGACCAGCGCCCTATTTCCGGCGAACAATGTCCCGGCAGAATTCCGCGAATTGAACGACTTTGCCAAAAACATTTTCCCCCTTCAGCCCAAAGAAATCAGCAAGGTGCTCTCCGATGGCCGGGGGCATTACCTCTTTCAGGTTTTGACCCGCAAGCCTTCCTACACCCCTGATTTCAAGGAAGCGGCCAAGGATATCGAAGCGCGCTATGTAGCCAGCGAGGCGAAGCTTCTCTGTCAAAAGGAAGCGGATAAAATGTTAGCCCGGGTTAAAAAGGGTGAGGATTTGGAAAGTATTGCCCGGGAAAAGAAGCTGAAAATTCAAGAAACCGGCCTTTTTGTGCCCGGCACCAACGTTCCAGAACTTGGCGCCGCCCAAGAGCTGCCTGATTTCGTGGCCCAACTCTCGGAGACACGGCCTTATCCCGAAAAGGTCTTACCGATCGGTGATAACTTCTACGTCCTCCGCTTTAAGGAAAGAGGAAAAATTGAGGAGCAGGACTTTCAAGCCAAAAAAGCTGATTTGCAGAAGGCATTTACGGAATTAAAGAAAAACGAAGTAATCAATGCCTGGATTGAAGGCCTGAAAAATTCCCTCCTTAAAGAGGGTAGGCTTAAAATCATGAAGGACATCAAGGATGTTTGATAGGGCTGGCCATCAGTTGTTGCTGTTCAGGTATGCTTTAGGCCCTTGAGGATACGCTCGGGGGTAAAAGGGGTCCGGAGCAGCCGCACGCCCGTGGCATCGTAGACGGCATTGGCGATGGCCGCCAGGATAGCGGAAACATATCCTTCGCCTACTTCCTTGGTACGGAAGGCGGCATCCTTGTGATATTCTTCCGTAAGCACGTCGATGTGTTCCGAGCCGGCAAGATTGTGAATGGTCGGCATCCGGTAATCAAGCCAACTCGGATTCAGGGTCTGGCCTTTCTGCATCAAGACCTCCTCCAGAAAAGCATGGCCGAGGGCCATGGACACCTGCCCGTCGATCTGACCTTCTACAAGCAGAGGATTGATGGGAAAACCGCAATCGTGGGCCGTAACGGCGCGCAGGAGGCGGACCTGCCCGGTTTCTATATCCACCTCCACCTCGGCAACCTGGGCATCGAAGGCATAGTTTTCGCTCCACCGTCCCTTGGTGGTGGCCAGGCTCGGATGCAGGGGTTCATCCCGCATGGTTCGCCAGTGCCCGGCAGCGATGGGAAAAGCGCCGTGATCGCGGGCAATACTCAGGCCCACAAGCTGTGCATAGGTCAAGCCCTGTTCGGGCGATTGGGTTAGAAAAATCCTTTTGCCCCCCAGGGACAGCTCCTCCGCCTCTACCTGAAGTTCCCGGCCGGCAAGCTCCATGAGGCTGCGGCGGACGTCCGTGGCGGCCAGGCGCACGGCATTGCCGGTAACATAGGCATTACCGCTGATCCAGGCCCCAATATCCACGGGCGTGGTTTCCGTATCGGCCGCCACCACATGGACCTCCTCCACAGGGATTTTCAGTTCCTCGGCGACAATCTGGGCCAGAATGGTCTCCGCCCCCTGACCAATGTCCAGGGCGCCCGTAAAGAGGGTGGCGGCGCCGTCCTCGCTCATCTTGACGACAGCGGAGGAACTGTTGGGATAGATAAGGGAGCCGCCAAAGTAGGAACTCACCCCGATGCCGATGCCCCGGCGGAGTGGCCCGGCGTTGCTGACCCGTCGGTTTTGCCCATATTTTTTCAAAAAATCCGTGGCTGCGGCCGCTTTTTTAATGCAGGCACTCAGGCCGCAGTTATGCACATTGTCCCCATTGGGGAGTTCTTCGCCGGCCTGGCGCGCATTCTTCAACCTGATCTCGATAGGGTCGATGCCCAGGGCCGCGGCGATCATGTCCAACTGCGATTCCACGGCAAAACGCATCTGCGGGGCACCGTGGCCCCGTTGCGGGGTGCGGACGGGATTGTTGGTATAGACCGCATAGCCTTCATACTTGAGGTTGGGAAGCCGATAGGGGAGCATGAGGAAACCCCAGGCTAAAAAAACCACTACCACGCCGCTGCCGCGATAACCGCCGCAATTATTAATCACGCGGCATTGCTGGGCAACCAGGGTGCCGTCCTTCTTGACACCGGTCTTGAGCTCCACAATCAGTGGCTGGCCATGGCGGTAGGCGGAAAAGATTTCTTCCCGGGAAGCGACGATCTTTACGGGACGTCCCGTCTTCAGCGAAAGCAGGGAAGCGCAAAATTCATGGGAAAAGAGGTCGATCTTCCCTCCGAAGGCGCCGCCTACCCAGGCCTTCTGCACCCTTACGGAGGACAGAGGCAGGCCCAGCGTGCGGGCCAGCTTGGCCCGTTTGATAAAGGGTCCCTGCGACGAGGTCCAGACGTTCAGCTTGCCGTCGGCCTCGAAACTCGCCACCGTGGCCTGCGGTTCCAGATAGCCGTGGGTGCGCAGCTGGCTTTCAAAGCGATCCTCCCGGACGTAATCCGCTTGCGCAAACCCGGCCTCCACATCCCCCCAGGCCGAGGTAGTTTTGCCGGCGATATTGGCGTAGGGTTCCTCGATCAAGGGATGACGGGGATGGATTTCCGGAGCCCCGGGCTTCATGGCCTCTTCGGGATCAAACAGGGGAGGCAGCACCTCGTATACCACCTGGATCAAACGGAGGGCTTCTTCCGCGATATAATGATCCGTGGCCGCCACGGCCGCAATCTCTTCCCCCACGTAGCGAACTTTATCCGTCGCGAGGACGTGCTGGTCGGCGGGGTAGCGCGGCGTCTCCACAAACCCGTGCTTTATGCCGATGGTATCGCGGGCGGTGATGACAGCCTTTACCCCCTTGAGCCGCGAGGCCCGGGAAGTATCGATTTCGATGATGCGGGCATGGGCATGGGGACTTCTCAGAATCCGGCCGACGAGCATCCCGGGGAGGCGCATGTCGACGGTATATTTGGCGCGGCCCGTAAGCTTTTCCGGGCCATCTTTGCGCAGGATGCGTTTGCCGATGTAAGCGAGTTCCTCAGCCATCATTTCCTCTTTTGCCTTTTGCCTTTTTACTTTTTACTTCCTTCCCGCTGGGCCGCCAGTTGCACCGCCTCCATGATCTTGTTGTAACCGGTACAACGGCAGAGATTTCCCTCCAGGGCTTTCTTTATCTCCTCCTCCGTTGGCCTGGGGTTTTCCGCGAGCAGGGCCTGGGCCGTCAAGACCATCCCGGGCGTACAGAACCCGCACTGCACGGCGCCGGTATCATGAAATGCCTGCTGCACCGTTGTAAGTCCAGGGGTTCGCGAGATGCCTTCAATAGTGGTGATGTCGCTTTTTTGGCAATCCACGGCCAGCATCAGACAGGACAGGATCGGTTTACCGTCCATCAGCACCGTACAGCTTCCGCACTCACCCAGGCCGCAGGCTTCCTTGGCCCCCGTTAAACCCAAATGTTCCCGCAGGACCTCCAGCAGGGTGGTTTGCGGCTCTAGGAGCAATTCATAGGTTTCTTCGTTTATATGAAGTTCGATAAGCTGAAGCACTTAAAGACTCCTTTTTTATTGTGTGAGCGCACTGGCAAAGGCCCTTTCCAGGGCACGCCGGACATGAACTTCCAGAGCTTCTTTCAAGTAGGCTCCTGAATAACCGTGATGTGGCACGGGCGCGGCCTCCGCGGCGGCGATGCGGGCCACATCTTTCCACAAAGAACTCGTCAACCGCTGCGCCTGCAAGGCCGCTTCGGCCTTGGCGAGCCGGACGGGCGCCTGCGAAATGGCGCCGGCCGTAAGCCGCGCCTCCAAGCAGGTCTGGTTGTCGGCGGCGATCTTCAGGACCGCTGCGAAATTCAGGGCCCCGAACTCCAGGCCGCCACGGAGGGAAAACTTTTCAAAGGCCGTGCCGCATAAAGCATGCTGGGCCGGAATGACTACTTCCGTCAAAATATCCCCCTCATTGAGGTCAAGCGGCCGCAGGGCATCCCCGGTGTAGAGTTGTTCCAAAGGCAGGCAGCGGATATTTTCTCCATCCGTAAAGGTAATGATGGCATCCAGGGAAAGCAGCGCGGTCACGGTATCGGCAACAAATACGGCGAAGCACTTTTTCCCCCGGGGGAAAAAATCACAATGGTTGCCGCCCCGCTTTAAACAAGCTTCGACAAATTGGTAGGTATGGCTTTGATTATAATAAAGGCAGCGGTTTTCCAGACAGATGTTGCCACCCAGTGTGGCCACGTTGCGGATCTGGTTTGAGGCCACCTTGAAGGCGGCAGCGGCCAAGAGGGGATATTTTTCCCCAATGATGTCTGAGCGGACCACCGCCGCCAGGGTCATCAGGGGATCGATGTGGAGATTGCCGCTTTCATCGACCTCAGGATTTTTTACGGCCACATCTTTTAGGCTGACGATCACCTCTGGATGCAGGAGGCCGTACTTCAGGCGCGGGTAAAGGTCCGTTCCCCCGGCAACCAGCCTGGCGCGCGAGCCACACTCCTTCAGTAAGCGCGCCGCTTCCGAACGGGATGAAAGTCGATGATAGGTGAACCTGGGGAGATGCATGACCCATTGCCTCATCATAAGGGTTCAACAAGCTTGCCTGATTCCTTATAACGAGCGGACCGATGATTTGTCAACAGATGAATTTCATGAGAATTACCATCTGCCCCCTTGCCCGGGACGGGCACAACGAAGGAGCCTTGAAGGTTTTTTACGCCTGCCATTTAGACGTTATCTTTGTAGCGTTCGGCAATTTCCTTGAATTCGCCGGCACAGGCTATGACCGCCTCGACAACGTCAGGATCGAAGTGGGTGCCTTTGCCTTGCATAATGATATCCATGGCTTTTTCATGGGACATGCCCTCCTTGTATACACGCCGGCAAATAAGGGCATCGTAGACGTCCGCCGCCGCCATCAGGCGTGCGGGAATAGGGATATCATCGCCGGACAGACCATCCGGGTAGCCTGTCCCATCCCATTTTTCCTGGTGGGCATAGGCAATCTCCTTCGCATAGGCCAGAAAGGGCAAAGCCAATCCCAGGCGCCGTTCCGCGGCAACGATGGCATCTCGTCCCAGGGTGGTATGGGTTTTCATGGTCTCGAACTCTTCTTCCGTAAAACGTCCGGGCTTAAGAAGGATATGATCCGGGATGCCGACCTTGCCGATGTCATGCAGCGGGGCTGATTTGAAAAGCAGATCAATGGTCTTGTCGTCATCGAGAAAATAATTGAAGCGAGGATGATGACGGAGTTTTTCCGCCAGAATTCTGATGTAATACTGGGTGCGGCGGATGTGGTTGCCCGTATCGTTGTCCCGCGTTTCTGCCAGGGAAGCCATAGCCAGGATGGTGACCTCCTGGATGGCGACCACTTCCTCGGTACGCCGCTGCACTTCCGCTTCCAAAAACTCGTTTTTGTCCCGCAGATAGTCACGAACTCTCTTCAATTGCAACTGGGTCTGCACACGGGCCAGCACAATGGGCGGGCTGATCGGTTTGGTGATGTAATCTACGGCGCCCAGCTCAAAGCCTTCGATCTCGTCTTCCACTTCCGCCTTGGCCGTAAGAAAGATGACGGGGATGTCCCGGGTTTCGGGATTAGCCTTCAGTTGCCGACAGGTCTCATAGCCGTCCATGACCGGCATCATGATATCCAGCAGGATGATATCGGGCGCGGTTCCCGTCAGGGCGACCTTTAGGGCCCGTTCACCGTTGTTGGCGATTTTGACCTTGTATTGGTCCTTGAGCAGCCCGCTCATCAAGGTGAGATTGTCCGGCGTATCATCCACTACCAGCACGGTTGGTTTGTCAATAACAGGACGATCATCAGCCATGTTGTGGTCCTCCTCACTTTTCTTAACAAGCAGCCCTTTACCAAAGGTCTTCTCTCAACAGTTTCCTCTTCAAATAATCCGTTATTCTTTTCAGCCGGATATGGGTTCCTACTCGAGCCAGAACAATCGGAGGACTGACCGGTTTAGTTATATAATCGACGGCTCCGAGCTCAAAACCTTTGAGTTCGTCATCCAGATCTGATTTCGCAGTAAGAAAAATGACCGGCACGTCTCTGGTTTCAGGGTTAGCCTTCAACTCACGGCAAACCTCATATCCGTCCATTTCCGGCATCATGATATCCAGCAGGATAAGATCGGGCGGGTCGTGGGAAAAGGCTATCTGGAGCGCCTTTTTCCCATTGGTGGCGATCTTCAGTCTATAAGAGTCCTTGAGCAGATTAGCGATGAACGAGATGTTTTCCAAAGCATCATCGACAATAAGGATCGTCCGTTTCGAGTCATCATTCGCGTCAGTCATAATTCTCCTATGGTCGTTAAGGTTGAAGTTCCATTTCACAACTGTTCGCCTGTTTTCTGAGGAGGTCCAAGGCCTTTTCAAAGTCATAGTCTTTGGTGGCTTTCTCTATCGCGCGGAATGGATTTGGTCCTAAGAAGCCCCGGAGCAAGTTATCCTCCTTATCGATAAAATCGACCGCTTCGCTGTCGTCGTTGGCCAGCAATGCGGCAAACTGCCGGCAGGCTGAAACAGCCTGCTCCCGATCCACCGGGGCGGCAGCACCTGATTCCCCGCCCCTGTCCGGCGCGGGCAACGCCTCCTTCAGGCCGGCGATCAGTTTCCCATGGGCCTCAGCCAGGGGGGCCAGGAGCGTGTTTATCGCTTCGCGGGAGCCCTGTTCTTTTATCGCCTTCTCCACGCCCGCTGCCAACTCCTGAATCTCCGTAGCTCCGATATTGCCGCTTACCCCTTTGGTCGTATGGGCCAGACGTTCCGCCGTCCCATAATCACCACCGTCCAGGCTCCGGCGTATCTGCGCCGGAGCCTCGCCCTGATTCTCCACATACGTCCTCAGCATTTCGAGATAAAAGCCCTTTTTTCCCAAGACCCGCTTCAAGCCGAGAGCAGTGTCCAGACCGGCGATCCGGGGCAGATCGTCCATGCCACTGCCCTTCGGCTGATCCACGGCGGGTTGCCTTGCCTTGACAACGGCACCTTCCGCCACTGGCCTGCCCTGCCGCAGCTTGACCCACTTCAGCAGTTTGCCGAAGAGTTCCTCCGGATCGATAGGCTTGCCTACATGGTCGTTCATACCCGCGTCGGTGCACTTTTTGATATCCGCTTCCATCACATTCGCCGTCATGGCGATAACGGGCAGCTCCCTGAAGGCCTCCTGCTTCCTGATCTCCACGGTCGCCGTCACCCCGTCCATGACGGGCATCTGCATGTCCATGAGCACCACGTCATAATGGCATTTAGTTAGCATCTCGATAGATTGCTTACCGTTTTCGGCGATATCAACGGCGAATCCCGCATCGGTCAGAAGTTCACAGGCAATCTGCTGGTTGAATTCGTTATCCTCCACGAGGAGTATGGCTGCCCCCTTGAGGATGGTGAGATTTTCTGTTAACGGCGTTGCCTGTTGCTCCTCAACTTCCTGTGCGCCGCGTTTACCTCCCAGTACTTGGACCAGGGTGTCGAACATCATGGAGGCACTCACGGGTTTGATGAGCAGGTCTTCAAGTCCTGCCAGGGATGCCTCCTTAAGGACCTCTTCGCGGCCATAAGCCGTCACCATGACCATATGCGGCAAAGGTGCCACCGAGAGTTCGCGGATGGCCTGGGCCGTTTCGATGCCGTCCATACCCGGCATCCGCCAATCGAGCAAGACGACATCGTACGGCCGGCCTGCTTCGGCGGCGGTGCGGATCTCTTCCACTGCTGCCTTGCCCGAAACCACATCCTTCACGCTAAAGGTCATGCCGGTCAGCATGTCGGAGAGCACGATACGGCTCATCTCATTGTCGTCCACCACGAGGACCCGCCGTCCCCGCAGGTCAGGATCGGGAACAAACTTCCGCACATTGGCCACGCCCTTGCCCAGGCGGGCCGTGAACCAGAAGGTGCTGCCCCGGCCGTATTCACTTTCCACGCCCACATCGCCGCCCATGAGGTTGGCCAACCGCTTCGAGATCGCCAATCCCAGCCCTGTACCACCAAACTTTCGGGAGGTCGAGGTGTCCGCTTGCTGGAAGGACTGGAAGAGCTTGCCCATCTGTTCCTCTGTCAAGCCAATGCCCGTATCGCGGACGGAAAAGCGCATCAGCACGTCATTGTCCGTCTCCTCAGCCACGCGGGTGGAAATGACGATCTCTCCCTCTTCAGTGAACTTGACGGCATTGTTGGAATAATTGACCAGGATCTGACCCAGCCGGAGCGGGTCGCCCACCAGGTAATTGGGCGTGCCTTTCTCGACGTTGATTACCAGTTCCAAACCCTTAGACGCAGCCTTTTCTGCTACCAGATTGGAGACATTCTCCATGACCTTCTCCAATGTGAACTCTGTCTGCTCCACGGAGAGTTTCCCCGCCTCGATCTTGGAGAAATCAAGAATATCGTTGATGATTCCGAGCAGGTGAGTGCCTGATTGCTGGATCTTCCGGATGTAGTCCCGTTGCTTGTTATCCAGATTTGTCTTGATCGCCAGACTGGAAAAACCGATGATGGCGTTCATGGGGGTCCGGATCTCATGGCTCATGTTCGCCAGGAAGTCGGCCTTGGCCTGCGAGGCCGCTTCGGCAATCTCCTTGGCCTCAGCCAAAGCCTGTTCGGCAAGTTTAATCTCCGTAATATCCTGCGTTACCCCGTACATATGCATCAATCCGGCATCGTCCTTCTGCATGACCCCCAAAGCATGTATCCAAACGATATTATCATCGACAGGTCTTTTGAAAGGATAGATGACATCGTATTTGTCCATTTTACCTTCTACTGTGGCATAAAAGTTCTCCCCCACCTTTTTAGCGATATCTTCATCTGCCGCCGCCATCGCCTTATACCAGTCTGATAAAAGATATCTCTTGTTTGCCTTTGGATGCATACCGAAAAGTGCCGTCGCGCGATCGGATTGGTTGTAATACCCTGAATCATCCATGGGGGCATCCCAGAAACCTGCCCTGGTCAGCTCCAGTGCCCTGTCGGAAAGCATATAGATATGCGCTATTTCCAATTCGGCTTTCTTTCGTTCCGTAATGTCCATGAGCCAGCCCAGGATGCCGTCTTCGCCCTCATGGGTGATCGGCAGATAGGTCACGAGAATATCCAGCACCTTTTTATCGCGGTTATACATCTTCATTTCGTGATCTTTGATAATTTCTCCTGCCTGCATGCGCTCAACCAGGGCTGCACGTTCCTGCGGATAGACATAGATATCCGGCGAAGCATCGCCCACCCTGGCGCCGAATGTCTCGACAAAAAGCGGGTTGGCAAAATGGATCTTGCCTTTGGTCGAAAAGGCGATGCTTACGGGCGCCGTATCGAGGATGGTCTTCAGGCGCTGGCCTTCCTCAATGATTTTCCGCTCCATCTCTTTGCGCTCCGTGATGTCGAGCAAGAATCCCATCAGGCCCGTTAGCCCATCGTGCACAATCGGCAAGAACGTGACCAGGTATTCGCGGAGTTGCCGTCCTCTTCCGATCAGCCTCATCTCGCGGTGGCGCACGAAACCGTGCTCCTGTACCTCCTGTGCCACTTTGGCACGGTCTTCGGGATTCGCGTAAATACGAACTGCCTCATCGCCTGGTTGCATATCAAACATTTTGATGAACTCGGGGTTCATGTACTGGAAACGGCCCTGCACGCTGAAGGCCGTTCCCACCGGACTGTGGTCGAGGATGTTTTGAAAGGACGCGCGCTGATCGGCCAGGGCCTTTTCCGCTGCCTTGCGCTCCGTGATGTCCCGAAAAGAAACGACCGTACCCGTCACTTGGCCATCCTTGAAAATTGGCGTCGTCGCGTATTCCACCTGCAGAGCTGCACCGTCCTTGCGCCACAACACCTCCGTGTCGACAGTGCGGACCCGGCCGTCTTGAGCCGATCTGTACATGGCGCACTCTTCGCGCAGGAATTTAGTTCCATCCGGGTAAGTATGATGAACCTTTGCATGCATCAACTGACCCGCCAGTTCTTCCTCCGAATAGCCCAACATAGCGGCAGCGGATGGATTGACGAAGGTTATTACTCCGCTGCCATCTATGCCGATGATCCCCTCGCTGACAGAGCCGAGAATCAGGCGGCTCCTCTCCTCGGTTTGCGCCAGTATTTCCTTGCCTTCTTCAAGTTCACGGCGATTGGCGATGAGCAGTTCCTTCTGCGATTCCAGCTCCTCTTTGCGGGCCCGCAACTGGCTTTCCGACGCGGCAAGGGCCGCGGCCTGGGATTGACTCTCCTCAAGAAGCTCTTGCGTCTTTATGTTCGATTGTCTGAATATATATATCACCGTAAAAAAAGTTGCCGTCAGCAACATCGTCAGAACGGTAAGAATAATGCCGAAGGACCGGTACATGCCGATCTGCTCCGTAGACCAGAAGAGGACTACCGAACTGCCTTCCTGGGGTGTGCCCTGCCGCGCCATTACATACTGCTTGCCTTTAAAAGTAACTTCCTCGCCGGCCTTGATTTGATTTTTCAGGATGGATGCGAAGGGACCCGGACCGTATTGTTTTGAAGAAATGATTTGCTGCTTCTGTGCGTCATTCAGGGGCCGGAGGCTTTGCAGACGGGCTTCCGGGAGCGAAGAAAGAAAGATGATGCCGTTGTTATCCTCAAGAAACCAGAGATACCGGCTGAGCTTTGCTTCTATCTCATCGAGTTCCTTTTTAATGGCCACCACCCCGACGATCTGGCCTGACTTATCCTTGACGGGTGCACTTGCGTAAAATCCGCGTTTCTTCGAGACCGTACCGAAAGCGAAATAACGGCCCTTGCCGCCTTCGATCGCCTGCTGAAAATAAGGCCGGAACGTATAGTTCTGTCCCACAAAACTATCCTTGTCGTGCCGATTGGATGATGCCAGCGTCAAACCGTTTTTATCGATGAGATAACAGGTCGCCCCGTCTAAAGACTGGTTGTATCGGTCCAGTATGTTGTGTATCTTCTCCCTGTTCTCAGGAGTGTTGGTATGCAAAATGGGTAGTGTCAAGGGTGATCCTGCCACAGCTACTGCCGCGCCCTCAATTCTTTTAAGTTCATTAGTGAGGTTGAGCGATATAATAAGATTTGCATCCGCCACCTCACGCCTGACAGTTTGTGTCGCGATTTTTACAAGGTAGCCCGTAAAGAACCATCCCATTATCGCGACAATGAAGAGTGACTCCAAGACCAGGGCGATGAATCGGGCTTTAGTAAAGCGTAATGTCAGCATAATCAAGATCTCTCAGATTAGGACCCAATTGTTGCCATTAGAAAAGCTCCCCTGAATAGAAACTTCCTTTTTCGGTAAAGAGGAGATAAAAAATCTATACCACCTCAGTCATCTGCCCGGCAATAAGTTCCAAGACGGGTTCGTCTGTGGGACCGGGTCCATCACCGTATAGGAAGATGTATCATACGAGTACATATGGAGAATTAAGACGTTCTTCTTGGAGAGATCGGCGGCAGCCCCGGCCAGGCTCGCATCATGAGTCCTGGACAGGTCGCTGTTCCTTTCCGGCTTGGCTTGCGACAGAGACGGGGCTGGAACGCCGAGGAGCAGCCCTATCAGTAAAAGAGACAACAAGCGTAATGTCAAGTCGTGAGCCAGCCTAAGAAACACCGCGAGTCCTCCTATGCCCACTACAAAAGAATGCGTGATTTTTTTGAGAGAGATAAGCCCGATGCTCTTTTAGAGCTCATAACAAAGAGGTCGGCGGTGCCGAGTTCATAAACGAAAAAGAACAGCCTGGCATTTTTCTTACTTTATACTGGGAAGCGTCTAAATTATCAATGATAATTTACCATAGCACCTGGGGAATCATTCTTTACATCCCTTTCTTATCTTCCAATTATGCTCGCGAATAAAGTTACAAGAAAAATGGATTTTTCCAGGAATTGCAGAGCCAACAGCTTTTTCCTCTGGAAGAGTAGATTTTAGCGCTTATGACAAGTAAGCCTCAACATAGGCAAGGTTTGACTGCCTACGGGGATACCATGCAGCCGGAATGCGTGAAGAATTTTGCTTTTTCAGCCGGGTGTGCTATGATATATCTTATGCAGCCACGCATCATTCCCCGTAAGGAACACAGCATCTCGCGAAAGCAGGTGAGCCCGAACGCCCTGCGGACGCTCTACCGACTCCACCAAAACGGCTTCATTGCCTACCTGGTAGGAGGATGTGTCCGCGACCTCCTTCTGGAAAGAACTCCCAAGGACTTCGACATCGCAACCAACGCGGCACCTGGCCAGATCAAGCGGCTCTTTCGCAACTGCCGCCTTATCGGCCGCCGTTTCCGGTTGGCCCATCTTCACTTTCAGGACGAAATTCTCGAAGTCTCCACATTCCGGGCCGCCGCGCCCGCCGAAGAAGAGGAAACACCTGTGGTAGACGGCCAGGACCGCCCGCCCCGTCACCTTATAAACGAGGATGGCATGGTTCTTCGGGACAACGTCTTTGGCACGCCCGAGGAGGACGCCCTCCGGCGCGACTTCACCATCAATGCTCTGGCCTACAATATCGCCGATTTTTCGGTCATTGACTTCAGCACCGGGCTGAGCGATCTCAAACAGCGGCTCATCCGTCCCATCGGCGAGCCCTTGGTCCGCTTTACGGAAGATCCGGTGCGCATGCTCCGGGCCGTGCGTTTTGCCGCGTCCCATAACCTCACCATCGAACCTGCGACCTGGGAGGTCATCCGCGAGCTAGCGACCACTATCTCCCGCGCGGCGCCGGCCAGGCTCTATGAAGAGATCCAGAAGCTCTTCCTCCTGGGCGCGGCGCGGCCGGCATTGGACCTGCTGGATAAAAGCGGACTTCTGGCCACCCTTTTTCCCAGCCTCAGCCGTTGGCTCTCGGGAAACAGCCAGCACCGGGCCGCACTGGACGCAAATCTTTCCTACCTGGACCGGCTGTGTCAGAACGGAACGCCGCCAACTCCGGCGCTCTTCCTGGCGGCGCTCTTCGGCCCCCTCCTGGAGGAGGAGACCCTGACCCGCCACCGCGACGGCATACCCCGCCAGCAGGCCCTGGAGGCCACCTGCGCCGTTTTCCTGGAAGAACTCAACAGGACCGTAACCATCCCGGCGCGGGTGGGTGGCCGGCTCTGCGGCATCCTCGCCTTTCAGCCCGCACTGCACAAAAATCCGCCGCGACGGCCCTCTTCCATGGTCAGCCGCCCCGGCTTCGCCAACGCCCTGGCTTACCTCCGTCTCTCAACGGAGGCCCAAGGGGAAAATCGCACCTCCCTGGATTGGTGGGACGCTTTTCTCTTAGAGCCCTCCTCTCTTTCCCCAGAACCGGCAACGGGCGAAGCCCCGGCCAAACGACGCCGCAAGCGGCGGCGTAGAAGGCGCCCCGGCACTCCGGCTGCCGAATGACAGTTTGCCAGGGAACCTGAACAGCGAAGGAGGTGGACAGATGTTACGGATCGGTCTCATTACTTTGCTTTTGCTTCTCGCCATGTTTCTTTTTGCTTTGCCTTCTTTTTCCAGTGGAGGAATTCCCACAAAGGTCCTGGTGCGCGTTGTGTCCAAGGATGCCAAAGTGATTGGCTCCGGTGTGGGCGGGGCCTCGGTGCGCATCGTGAATGCAGAGACCGGTGAGACCCTCGCCCAGGGAAAGCAGGAAGGGGGAACGGGTGATACGGACCGCATCATGGTCCAGCCCCTCAGGCGAGGGGAAACCCTTTATGGGTCACCCGGGGCGGGGCAATTCTTCGGGGAAATCACCCTGGAGCGGCCGACAAGGGTGGAAATCCAGGTGGAAGCCCCTCTGGCTTATCCCCAGGCCAGGCAACGGGGCACCAAGACTCTCACCCTGATCCCGGGAAAGGATATTTTAGGGGAAGGGATCATCATCGAATTGGACGGGTTGATTGTGCAAATCTTAAACCCCGTTGCCGGCGCTGTTTTCCAGAAAGGGGAAGAAATCCAGGTCAAGGCGGAAGTCAAGATGCTCTGAGGGTGCCCTTTCACTCCCGGAGGTCTCTGGGAGGCAAACAAGCTCGATGTATGGGGACAATGGACCACAGGGGATCAGGTTTCCGGACGGTTTCTCTTGAAATACGCCGGCGCCCCGAGCCAATTTATCGGCCGGACCTCAGCGCCTGCCGGTACGGCCAAAGCGGGACTCCAGGTCATGGCCCTGGATCAGGCTGGAAATGCGGGAGTGCATACCTTCTTGCTCAACATTAGTAAGTAAGGAAGCTTTTTGGGCAGCCCGGTTAAATAAGACCGAGCAAATCCGCCATGTTGCGGTAGAAGACCCTTTCCATTTCTTCCGGCCTCAAGCCCCCTTGGTCAAGCAGTTGGGCGATCAGGTCCCGTTCCGCGCGGTGTCCGAACCAGGGCCAATCAGTGCCGAAGAGGATGTGCTCCGGACCATGGAGATCGAGCAGGCGGAGAAAATCACTCGCCGCCAGGGTATGGGCGGCATTGGAGGTGTCCAGATAGAGGTTCGGTGCCGGGATAAGGTGGGCAAATATCTCCTCCGGAGGGGCGGCCAACCCACCCATATGGGCACCTACGAAATCGATCCCCGGGTATTTTCTGACGAGGGCACCGAGGAGCGCGGGCGTGGTGGTATGGTGGCGCGGCGTGCCGAAGTAGACATGGGCAAGATAAAAGGTGTCCAGAATGACAAAAAAGCTCCCCTTCCCCCTTAGATTTACCTCCTCGATCTGGGCCAAGAGCCGCGCTGTCTCCGGAGCCGCCAGGGAAAAGCCCTGGGAAAAAGAACAAAGCTTGATTGCCCGTACCCCCTGGGCTTGCAGCCCCAGGAGTTCTTCCCCGTTGGCCGCATAACGGGGGTGCAGCGTGCCGGCGGCATGCAGAAAATCTCTTTGCCCGGCCAGGGCGACAAAGGAGGCATTGACTCTCCTGACTTCGGCCGCCTCGGCCGTGGGCAGGATCAGGCAGGCATCGATCCCCGCTTGCCGGCATTCATCCTTCAGGACCGCAAACTCCGTGCGTCCCGGGGCGGATGCGGTTTGCAGGGCGAGTTTTTCCACCATCTCCGTCTTGGCGGAGACATTGGCAATAATCTTTGGGGAAAATATATGCACGTGCCCGTCGATAACCATGGGTGGCTCATATCCCCAGGGCGTGAATCTCTCTTAAGACACGCAATGATTTTATCTCCTTGCCCAGCAGGTGTTCGATAAACTTCCCCAGACAATGGCGGCTTTCCTGGGCGGACCGCTCCGACAAGGTCAGGCGGCCGAGCATTTCCGCCTCCAGGTCCTTGCCGAGGAGAAGCGATTTAATGGTCCCCACGGACAGGCTCAAGAACCCGGACTCCTGGGGGGAGCAAGGGGCGCATTTCACTCCCCCATCCCGTACGCTGAAATAATAACTATCCCCATTCTCCACGGGTGCTTTACAGACGAGGCACCGATCGAGCACCGGTTCATAACCCACCAGTTTGAGCAGGCGCATCTCGAAAAACCTGAGCAGATCTTCCGAGGCACTTTCTCGATTGAGGTGTTCGAGAAAGCCGCGGAGCAGGTGGAACAAGGCTTCGCTCTTTTTATTTTCCACGGTGAATTGATCCGTAATGTCTGCCAGATAGGAGGCGTAGAGGGTTTTTTTCAGATCTTGGCCGATTCTGCTATAATGAGCGGTGACTTTGCCTTCTTCGAGGAAAGCAAGGCCATCCTGGTGGTGTCGTGAGAAAAGTAGTTCCAGGCAGGTAAAGGGCTCCAGGGTATTGGCGAACCTTTTCTTGCTCCGCCGGGCGCCTTTGGCGATCCCTTTGACCTTGCCAAACTCAGCTGTATAAAAGGTTACGATGCGGTCTGATTCTCCATAATCGAGGCAGCGCAGGACGATGGCATCGGTTTTATAACTTGGCCGGGGCTTCATAAAATTGCTTACCCCTCTTCTTCCTGATACCTAATTTCACCGGCAACCATGGTCAGCACGGCCTTGCCCCGCAGACTCCAGGAGGCAAAGGGTGTGTTTTTCCCCCGTGAACGGAAAGAGGCCGGGTTCACGACCCAGGTCCTGTCGGGATCGATCACCGTCACATCGGCCGGGGCGCCCACGGCCAAACTACCGCCCGGTATGTTGAGAAGCCGCGCCGGAACGGAGGTCATCTTTTCGATTAGTTGCAGGAAGGTCAGGACCTTTTCCTCCACCAGTCTCAATCCCAGGGCGAGCGAGGTTTCCAGGCCGCTGATGCCGAAGGAGGCATAGTCGAACTCCAACTCTTTGTCAGTCCGGCCATGGGGCGCGTGATCGCTGGCGATGACGTCGATGGTCCCGTCCCGGAGCCCCTCCTTCAGGGCCGCCACATCCCCCTCGCTCCGCAAGGGAGGGTTTACCTTACCGTTGGTGTCAAAATTTTCCAGATACCCTTCCGTAAGGGAGAAATAATGGGGCGCTGTTTCCGCGGTGACCCTGACCCCTCTTTCCTTGGCCTGCCTTACCAAGGCGACGGCTCCTTGCGTGCTGAGATGGGCAATATGGACGGGCGTCCCGGTAAATTCGGCAAGGAGAATATCCCTGGCCACCATCACATCTTCAGCCAGCGAAGGTATCGCCGCGAGTCCCAGTTGGGTAGACATCCAGCCTTCGTTCATCACCCCCCCGGCCGATAGCTTCAGGTCTTCGCAGTGGGAAATGACGAGACAATTCAGGGACGAGGCATACTCCAGGGCCCGGCGCATGATGCCGGCATCCATCACCGGCTTCCCGTCATCGGAAAAGGCGACCGCCCCGGCCTCTTGCAGATCGCCGAACTCCGCCAACATTTCCCCGGCCGATTTTTTGGTAATCGCGGCCACCGGATAAACCCGCACCAGATTGCTCTCCAGGGCCTTTCGCCTGATAAATTCCGTGACGGCGCGATTGTCGTTTACCGGATTGGTGTTGGGCATGCATGCCAGGGAAGTAAACCCGCCGGCCAAGGCTGCTTCGCACCCCGACTGGATGGTCTCCTTATATTCGAAACCAGGCTCCCGTAAATGGGTGTGCATATCGATGAGGCCCGGCGTAATCACCCGCTCCCGTACGTCAAGGAGCGTAAGCTCACCGCTCTTGACCCGGCGACCGGCCGTGGCCGTCCGGGCGATATTCTCCTCCAGCCTTGCGATCCGGCCTTTTTCCACCAGCAGATCCAGGGGGCATAAGTCGAGCTTCTGGCTGGGATCGATTACTTTTCCATTCTTCAAGAGATAATTCATCATGGCCTCATCATAAGTCTGGTAAAGCACTGCGGGCAGGCGGCGCCGTCATTCATGGGTTCCGCCCGTCAGAAGATAAAGAAGCGCCATTCTCACCGCAACCCCATAAGTAACCTGGTCCAGGATGACGGAACAGGCAGCGTCGGCGATGTCCGGGGAAATTTCCACTCCTCGGTTGACGGGACCGGGATGCATGACCAGCACGTCTTCCCTGGCCAACCTGACATTGCGCTTATTTAATCCGAAATATTGGGCGTATTCCCGCAGAGAAGGGAAGATATTGTGCTGCTCCCGCTCCGTTTGAATCCGCAACATCATGATGATGTCGGCATCCTTAAGGGCCCCGTCGATTTGCCGGAAAACGGGCACCTCCATTTTTTCGATGTCCCGGGGCAGCATCGTCGCCGGCCCCGCCACAACCACCTGGGCGCCCATCTTTTTCAAACCGTAGATATTGGACCGCGCTACCCGGCTGTGGGCAATATCGCCCACAATGGCCACCTTAAGTCCGGCAATCTTCCCCTTCTTGGCCCGGATGGTCAACATATCCAGAAGGGATTGGGTGGGATGCTCGTGCGCCCCGTCGCCGGCATTGATGATCGAGGGTTTTATGAGGCGCGCCAGCAGATGAGGGGCGCCGGCCGCGCTGTGGCGGATGACGATCACGTCGGGATTCATGGCCTCCAGGTTGCGGGCCGTATCGATCAGCGTTTCCCCCTTGACGACGCTGCTGGTCGAGGCGGATATATTGATCGTATCGGCACTCAACCTTTTACCGGCAATTTCAAAGGAGGTCCGCGTTCTGGTACTGGCTTCGTAAAAGAGATTGACGATGGTCTTGCCGCGCAACGTAGGGACTTTCTTGATCTCCCTGGTGGAAACCTCGACGAAAGAATCAGCCGTATCGAGGATCAGGTTGATCTCCTCCACGGAAAGGTCCTTCATCCCCAAGATATCTTTCCTGTTAAATTTCATTTTCGACCCCTGATCAGCTCTCACTCAACCTGTTTTTCCGACTCCGCTGCCCCATTTATCACCGCCTTGTTTCCGGCCTTCAGTCGGTGGAGCCGATGACGACCTCGTTTTTTCCTTCCTTCTCCGTCAGATATACGTTTACGGCTTCCCAGAGTGATGAGGGAAGATTTTTCCCGACAAAGTCCGCCCGGATCGGTAATTCCCGATGCCCTCGGTCGATAAGTACGGCCAGTTGAATCAGCTTCGGCCTGCCAAAGTCGATCAGGGCATCCATGGCCGCCCTGATCGTCCTGCCGGTAAAAAGAACATCATCGACGAGCACCACTTTTTTATCGTCCAGAGAAAAAGGGATATCCGTGGTGCCCGGTTTGGGCTTTTTGCGGGTAGAGTGCAGGTCATCACGATAAAAGGTTATGTCCAGGATACCCAGGGGTACGACATCCCCCTCCATGGCCGCAATCTTCTTCTGCAGCCTCTGGGCCAAAAATACGCCGCCCGTTCGTATGCCGATCAGCACCAGGTCTTCGACGCCCTTGTTTTTCTCCAGCATCTCGTAAGCGATCCTGGTCAAAGCCCTGTCGATGCCCTCCGCATCCATTACCACTCGTTTTTCATCCATTGGGATCCCCTGACAGAAAGTAACGCTTCGCGCCCATCACGCACCCTGTTTATTTAGAAGTAAGCAAAAAAAAACCTCCTCACCGGAAGATGAGAAGGCCGCATGCATATTAAGACGTAAGACATACACCATCCTTTTTTAATCTCGCAGGATCAAATTAAAAGGGGACCGCGGCGCGGATTCACTTGGTCAAACAGGTAAATCTATTCTGTCCCAGGCCGCTTTCTTGATCGTTTCTATATAATGAGTGCGGAAGCGCTGTCAAGGGAAAAGAGATGAGTTATAATTATGGAAAATAAGCCTGTTCTCTGGTAAGGAAGCGCGAATATCGTTTATCGGGGTCACGGTCTATGAAAATTCTTGTTCTTACGTTAATTAATGCCGGCCTCTTGGTCTTTTTTTTCTTTCTCCTGCGACAGCGCAACCTGCTGTGCTATAACCACGGGGGACGCATCTGGCTTACCTTTCTGGCCGTGGGTGTGATCACCTTGATGGACCAGTTTTCCTCTATCTTTTATGTTCCGGCCGAAGCGTACCGTTTTATCGGTTTAAACGCCATCATCTTCATCGCCATCACCAGCCTGCTGGTACGCTTTATCAGCACCCGACTCACGGAGATTGCCGCCGTTCTCGAGCATAATAACCTTATCGGCGGAGGCGTTTATTCTTTCTCCTACCTCGTCTTGGGCCCGATGGTCTCCTTTGTCGCCGTCTCTTCGATTATGGTGGACTATATCCTCACTGCCTGCATCTCGGCGGTCAGCGCCGTTTCCAACGCCACCTCCTTCTTCCCCATTGACCAAGGGACCTCCCTGGCCCTGGTTCTGGGCATCATCTGGGCCGTAGCCGGCTTAAACATCCTCGGCATCAGGGAAAACGCCCGCTTCACCTTCATGATCTTTATCGCCGCCGTCTTTGTCATGCTCAACCTCATCGCCTCCGGCATCCTGCATTTAGACCAGGCGGCCTTAGGGCGCATGAAACTGGCAGCCCTCGAGGCCACAAAAACGGTGACCACCGGTTCGATACTCCACAACTACGGCAATTTCATCTCCAGCGCCGCCTTCTGCATCCTGGCCTACTCGGGGGTGGAATCGGTCCTGCAAACCGCCGGTTTGCTCAGAAGCTGGAAAGACATCAGGAAGGCCTACCTCTTCCTGGCCTTGACGGTAGGTTTGATAACCCCCTTGGTGTCGGCCCTCGTTTTGTCCAGCCCGATTGATTTTAAGGCCCACGAAGGCGACTTGATTACCCATTATGCCACGTTGCTCAATGGCGCACCCTTTGGATATGCGGTCGCCGTCATGGCCAGTTTCGTCCTGACTTTAGCCGTGAATACGGCCTACGTCGCTTCCAGTGAACTCCTGGAACGGGTGGCCCACCGTTACAGGTTTAATTGGCTGACCGCCACCAACAGCCGCCATGCCCTCTATCGCATCCACATCGCGAGTGCGATCTTTTTCTCCTCCATCATCTTCCTCACCATGGGGAGCCAGGCGGAACTGGCCAACATGTACGCCCTGGGGCTCCTCGCATCCTTCTGCATCAACATGGGCTGCCTCATCCTTTACCGCTACTTCATGGGAAAATCCGAAGGAATCGCCTATTCCACGAGCCGTCTCGGCACGCTCGTGCTTTTCATCATCCTGGTCAGCTGTTTCGTCTTCCTGGCCATAGATAAGCCCCGCGCCACCATGCTTTGGGCTTCCGTCACCGCGGTGATGCTGCTGCTGGGATTCATCATCGCCAAGAAGCGGTCTCCGGAAATAAAGGCGATCGAGCAGGGAGACACGGAAATGGAACTGGTTCTCTATCTGGCGGAAGCGGAAGAAGAGGAGGTACACCTTTTTTTCCGGCGGTCCAAGGAAACGGATAGGGCGCACCTCAAGACTAATGAAGCCTACATCACTTTTTATTCACCCCGGGTGGGCGGCATCCCTCCCAAACTGGCACGCAATCACTTTCGCTTTCCCTTGACGAAAGTTAGCCTTTATCAGCGGATTGTGTCCGTCCTGAAGGTAATGGAGTATGAAATGGGGGATCGCAAGATCGTGGTCCACTTCGGCTGGCCCATGTCCTCCTGGCTGGAACGTATGTCCATCGGGGTAATGGTTTATAACATTTTGAAATTACCCGCTTTATTCCCGAAATTCAGCTTCGATATCGAGTACAACGAAGATCTGGGAGCCATGATGGGCCGGGTGCCTAAGTAGTTTCCATCCGGAAACGGTTCTTTTCCGCCCTGGCGGTGTCAATCTGCGGGCTTGCTTGTGCGGCGTACGCAGTGTACGCCTCCGCGCAACCCCTTGATTTCCTAGCCAGGACGCAAAATCCCTCGTTTCCGAATTGGAAACCAATAGTGTCTCATCCGGAGTTTCCGGATGGACTCTAAGTAGCAAGAAAAAATGCTTTTGAAAACATGCCGATGGTGCTATAGGCACAGGGTGCGGAGGCGGGCGGGCATATGAATGGACAGCCGGAAACCCAGGTTTTTCTCTTTTTAAGCAAGATTCTGGGCAAGACAGTCCGCGATCCCGAGGGGCAACAACTGGGCAAAGTCGCCGATCTCCTGGCCCAACTGGTAGAACCTTATCCGGTCGTTACCCATATTATTATGTCTCCCCAGCGGCGTACGTCCCCTTTAACCATTCCTTGGGATGCCGTGACGGAAAGGGGCGAAAGCTTGGTGGTCCCGGCCGCTTCTCTGCAACGGACCGACGAACTTGCCCCCTCGGAAGGCAGTCTGCTGCTGAAGGAGGCCTTGCTGGACAAGCAGGTCGTGGATACCAACGGCGCAAAAATTCGCCGGGTCAATGATCTGCAATTTTTGCAGGCCCGTAATTCCCTCTATTTGGTTCATGTAGATGTGGGATTTCGCGGTCTCATGCGGCGGGTCGGTCTGGAGAGATTGATGGACATCCTTTCCCAGGCGCTCTTTGACTACACCCTGCCGGATCAGTTGATCCCTTGGAAATTTGTCCAACCTCTTTCGGCGCCCGATCTTTTGCGTCTGAACGTCACCCAGGGCCGGTTGGCGCAGCTCCATCCGGCTGACTTGGCGGATATCGTCGAAGACCTTGACATCCACCGCCGCACCGCCGTTTTCCAATCATTGGATACGGAAACTGCCGCCGAGATGCTGGAAGAAACAGACCCGAAGGTCCAGGTAAGTCTGATAGAAAATATGGACCCCGCCGAGGCTTCGGATATCATCGAAGAGATGTCGCTGAGCGAAGCTGCCGATCTGATAGGAGATCTACCCGACGAGATGGCGGAAGGCATCCTTAAAGAAATGGAACAGGACATCGCCGAAGATGTCAAAGAGCTTTTAACCCATCCCGAGGGAAAGGCCGGCGGTCTGATGACCACCTCTTTTTTACAGCTTTCCCCCGGGACAACGGCCGCCGAGGCCATGGACGTTGTCCGTCGGGAAGCGGCAGACATGGATTTCATCTACTATCTTTATGTTATCGATGCGGAGGAACAGCTCCTGGGAATGATCAGCCTGCGGGAACTCATCGTGGCAGAGCCTGGCGCGACTTTGGGCGAGATGATGGACACCCGGGTGGTCTCGGTCAGCATCGACGAGGAGAAAGAGGAAATTGCTCAAAACTTTGCCAAGTACGGGCTCATGGCCTTGCCCGTGGTTGATGAAATTAACAGGATAAAAGGGGTCATTATCTTTAAAAACCTCCTGGAGGTTGTGGCGCCCCAACTGGGAAAATAGCGTTATGGAAGAAGGTGACGGCAGCCTATGGTTAATTTTGCAAAAGACACTCTCGCACGAGTGCAGAGCCTTCTCCCTTTGGTGTTTAGAAGATGGGGAATATTCTTCCTCCTCATCGGGCCCGGCATTATCACCTCCAACGTGGACAATGACGCCGGCGGCATCACCACCTATTCCCTGGCAGGCGCCCAGTTCGGTCTCACCCTGCTCTGGACCCTGCTGCCCATCACCGTGGCGCTCATCATCATCCAGGAGATGTGCGCCCGCATGGGGGTTGTTTCCGGAAAGGGGCTTGCCGACCTCATCCGGGAGCGCTTTGGCGCAAAAATAACTTTTTATTTGATGGTCGTCCTTTTTTTAACCAATCTGGGAAACACCGTTTCCGAGTTTGCCGGCGTCGCCGCCAGTCTCGAAATCTTCGGGGTCAGCAAATACGTCTCCGTACCGCTGGCAGCCGCCTTTGTCTGGTGGCTGGTAGTCAAAGGAAACTATCAATCCGTGGAAAAGGCCTTTTTGTTTGCCTGTCTCTTCTATTTATCCTACATTATTTCCGGCTTTATGGGCAACCCCGACTGGGGCTTGGTGCGCACGGCCTTTCTGACACCCCGGATGGATTTCAGTCCCGCTTTTCTGACGATGGTCGTGGGCATAGTAGGAACCACCATCGCCCCCTGGATGCAATTCTATCTCCAATCGTCAGTGGTGGACAAGGGGCTCAAGGCGGAAGATTACCCCTACACCCGTGTAGACGTGATATTCGGCTCCCTCATGGTCAATGTCATAGCTTTCTTCATCATCATGCTCTGTGCCATTACGCTTTATCCACAGGGTATTAAGATCGAGAGCGCCAAGGATGCGGCCCTGGCTCTGGCGCCCCTGGCCGGAGAGTACTGTTCCTGGCTTTTTGCCATCGGTCTTTTGAATGCCTCGCTCTTTGCCGCTTCGATCTTGCCTCTTTCCACATCCTACACCATCTGTGAAGCCTTTGGCTGGGAGGCGAGCCTGAACCGAAAGTTTACCGAAGCACCACAGTTTTACGGCCTTTATTCTCTTACTATCCTGCTGGGAGCGGGCATCATTTTACTGCCCGATGTTCCGTTGATCGCGATCATGTTTTATTCCCAGGTCCTGAACGGCTTACTGCTGCCCTTCATCCTGATCTTCATGCTCCTCTTGATTAACGATCCCAAGGTGATGGGCTCTTATAGAAACGGCCGGGTCATGAACATTCTGTCCTGGTCAACAGTCGTCATGCTTGTTTTCCTCTCCACAATCATGGTAATTACTTCACTGCTTTAAAATTGACGACTTCGCAAGAAGGCGTCACCCCGGTGTAAACCGGGGTCCAGTAATGGCATAAGATATTATAATAACACTTGATTCCGGATTTCGCCGGAATGACCTGAGAGAGTGATTTGGGAAGAGATGGCAATTAACAAAATGCTGCACCCGAGGGGAAGAATAATCGACCGTTACCTGTTGCGGGAAATATCCTTTCCTTTCCTGGCGAGTCTTTTCTCCGTAACCTTCGTGCTCCTGCTCGGCAGAATCCTGCAGCTCATGGATCTGATGGTTAACAAAGGGGTCCGCGTAGCGGACGTAGGCAAACTCATCCTTTTTTTGATGCCCTACTTCCTGCTTTACACAATCCCGATCTCACTCCTGATTGCCATCCTGACCGGTCTGGGCAGGATGGCGAGGGACAACGAAATAACCGTGCTCAAAGGCGCCGGCATCAGCCTGTACAGGATTTCCTTACCGATTGCCGGGGCCTCTTTTCTATCCTTTCTGACAGCGCTCAGCCTGAGCCTTTTTTTCGTACCCCACACCAACCAGGCCACGAGGAACCTTCTGTTTACCATCGTCCGCCACAATGCCAGCGTCGGGATCAAAGAAAAGGTGTTTAACGATAACTTCAAGGGACTCCTGCTTTACGCCAATACCATACCGGCCGACGGCAACTATATGGAGGGTGTCCTCATCTCCGATAACCGTTTGACCGGCGAACCCCATACGATCGTTGCCGAAAAAGCCTTTCTCGTTTCCGATCCCGAGTCCCTGCGGGTAAGTTTACGACTGGAAAAAGGCAGCATCCACACGCTGGATTTTAAAAAAAGGTATTACCGGAAGATGGATTTCAGTTCCTATGACATAAACCTGGACATGGAAGCGTCTGTCTTGGAATCAGACAGGAATAAAACCAAGGAAAGCAACGAAATGACAATAGGCGAACTCCTGGCCGGCCTCAGGAACACCAAACTTACCGCCGCAACCAAAAGAGAATTTTTAATAGAATTAAACAAGAAATTCACCTTTCCCGTCACCTGTCTGATCTTCGCCATCCTGGGCCTTTCCCTCGGTGTTACGGGCCCCAAAGCGACCCGGGGCAAGGCCGTAACCATGGGGATGATGATCGTCATCTGCTATTATCTTCTCCAACTCTGGGCGGAAGGATTGATCGAGATGGGAAAAATTTCGCCCGGGATCGGCGCCTGGTTCCCCAATATCATTTTTATGAGCGGCGGAATCTCACTGCTCGTCATGGCGGCGGAAGAGAAACAACCCGACCTCGGGAAAATCGGATTTTTTTTAAAAAACCTTCTTAAGGGGTTGAAGAGCAAGACATGAAGATCCTCGACCGCTATTGTATTAAGGAATTCGCCAGGTATTTTATCATCATCCTGATATCCTTTGTCGCGCTTTATATTGTCATTGATTTTTTTGGAAGATTGCGGATGTTTCTCAGCAATCAGGCAACGCTGCGCCAGATGGGTTCTTTTGTCCTCTTCAGCGTCCCGATGATTATCTGGCAGATTATCCCGGCCTGCGTCCTCATTTCTTCCCTCGTTACCTTTGGATCCCTGTCCCGCAGCAACGAGATCATTGCAATCAAGGCCGGCGGCGTGAGCATCTACCGTATGGCCCTGCCGGTGATAGTGATGGCCGCGTCCATCGGCATCATCCACTTTGCCCTCAGTGAAGTTGTTACCCCTTACACCAATGAGCGGGCGGAGCATATCAAGTTAACAGAGATACAAAAAAGGGAAGCCCCCGGCTCCTTTAAGCAAAACCAGATCTGGTACCGGGGAAAAGCCGGCATCTACAATTTCAAGGTCTTCGACGGCCGCACCAACACGCTCCACGGCATCACCATCTACCGTGTGGACAGAAAGCTCAACCTGGTGCAACGGGATGATGCGGAAAAAGGTCAATGGGAAAATGGCCGCTGGGTATTTTATGACCTGATTACCACAAGCTTTGCACCGGGAGAATTTCCCAAGCTGGAAGCAAGCGACTTTAAAGCCATGGATATGCCTGAGGAACCGGAAAATTTTATGACCGTCCAGAAGAACGCCGAAAATATGGGATTCCGGGAATTACGAAAGTATATTCAGGAAATCCAAGCCGACGGCTACGATGCCACCAGCTACCTGGTGGACATGCACGCCAAACTCGCCTTCCCTCTCATAAACATCATCATGGCGATCCTGGGCATTGCCTCATCGATAAGCTGGGAACGCCGCGGCGGCATAGCCCAGGGGCTTGCCACCGGCATCATGATCGGGTTTTCCTACTGGATATTCTTTGCTTTCCTGGTTTCCCTCGGCCGCGCCGGGGCCCTGCCCCCCCTCTTAGCGGCCTGGACGACCAATATCCTTTTCGGAGGGGCCGCCGGTTACCTCTTCCTCCGCGTTAGAACCTGACGACTTCGCAGCAAGCTCCGGATGCTGCGTTGCGCTTCTCCATTCGTCGTTGCGGCGTACGTCTTAGTACGCCTCACTCCTCAGGATTCGCGCGCCTTGCCTGCGAAACTTTCTGCGAAGCCGTCTAATTTTGCGTTTCCGAAATTTTCAGTGAGTTCATTCGCACCTGAACGCTCAATAGCGGTAATGATCCGCCTTATAGGGTCCATCCACGGACAGCCCGAGATAATCGGCCTGCTCCGCCGTCAGGGTGGAAAGTTTTGCCCCGAGACGGGCCAGATGCAGCCTGGCCACTTCTTCATCAAGCTTCTTGGGGAGGGTATAGACCCCGGGGGCCATTTTCTTGGTGGCCAGTTCGATCTGGGCCAGACATTGATTGGTAAAGCTCGTGCTCATCACGAAACTGGAGTGTCCGGTCGCGCACCCCAGATTGACGAGGCGGCCTTCGGCAAGAATGATAATGGAACGCCCCGAGGCCAGGCGCCACTTGTCCACCTGCGGTTTGATGTTTATTTTTGCGCAACGGGGATTGTTTTCCAGGTAATGCATGGCGATTTCACTGTCGAAATGACCGATGTTGCAAACAATGGCCTCATTTTTCATTTGTTCCATATGGGCGCCTGTTATGACGTCGGAACAACCCGTGGCCGTGACAAAGATATCCCCCGTCGCGGCTGCCTCGTCGAGTGTCTTTACCTCATAGCCTTCCATCGCCGCCTGGAGGGCACAAATCGGATCGATTTCGCTGATGACCACCCGGGCCCCGAAACCGCGCATGGACTGGGCACAGCCTTTGCCAACGTCTCCATAACCGCAGATGACGACAACTTTTCCGGCCACCATGACATCGGTGGCCCTCTTCACGCCGTCGGCCAGGGATTCCCGGCAACCGTAAAGATTGTCAAATTTCGATTTGGTTACGGAATCGTTCACATTGATGGCTGGAAAGAGCAGTTCGCCGGCTTTTTCCATCTGATATAAACGGTGGACCCCCGTGGTCGTTTCTTCGGAGACGCCGCGCATGCCGGCTGTCACCTTCTGCCAATGGCCAGGCTCGCGTTGATAACGCAACCGCAGGCGCTCCATGACGATCTGCAGCTCTTTGTTATCATAGGTCTTGTCCAGCAGCGACGGGTCCTTTTCCACCTTCCAGCCCTGGTGGATGAAAAGCGTGGCATCGCCTCCGTCGTCCACGATGAGATCCGGCCCCGTACCATCGGGCCAGGTTAGAGCTTGTTCGGTACACCACCAGTAGTCCTCCAAGGTTTCACCCTTCCAGGCGAAGACAGCGGCGGTGTTTGCTTGCGCTACGGCGGCGGCGGCATGATCCTGGGTGGAGAAGATATTGCACGATGCCCAGCGGATATCGGCGCCCAGTGCTTTCAATGTTTCGATAAGCATGGCCGTTTGTATGGTCATGTGGAGGCTGCCCATGACCTTAAGACCCTGCAGGGGCTTCCGGGGGCCATACTTCTCCCGCACCGCCATCAGACCGGGCATCTCGTTTTCCGCCAGGTCCATCTCCTTGCGACCCCATTCCGCCTGCGAAATATCGGCCACCATATGCGGCAGGCCCCTATCCAGCTCTTTGCTTTTCATCGTCTTCTCCATCGTTATTTGGTTGCGGCTTGTAATTTATCCACCTTATCCGTCTTCTCCCAGGGGTAATCGTCCATAAAGAGTGTCCGGGGCAATCTCCTGTAGATGTCGGGATTCAAGAGGTCAAAACCCTCGATCATCCCGCGCGGTGTCAGATCGAAGGTCTCGGCCACCAGGGAAGAAAGCTGCTCGTTGTCAATGGTCCCCGTACCGAAGGTATTTACGTAAATGGAAAAGGGCTGCGCCATCCCGATGGCGTAGGAAAGCTGTATGGAACATTTCGTGGCCAAGCCGGCGGCCACGATGTTTTTCGCCACGTACCTCGATCCCAGGGCCGCCGAACAGTCAACCTTTTCCGGCGATTTATTTACGACCGCGCCCCCGCCCAGTTGCGCCCCCGGGTATCCCCCGTAAAACTGCACCACCAATTTACGCCCCGTAATGCCGGAATCGGCGGCGCTGCAGGAATTTATCGATTGCCATTCCCCGGTCGGGTTAAAGAGAAAGGTCGTTTTATCATCCACCCACTCGCCCAGGGCGGCCATGGCAATCTGCCGGGCCTGCCCCGCGACCAGGTCTTTTACTTCCCTTACCACATGGCGATAGTCGATGGCATTGGACATCAATACCTTGGCGACGCGCCGGGGTATGCCCTGCTCATCGTATTCCACCGAAACCTGGCCTTTTCCGTCCGGGGCAAAGATGGGATTCTCGCAATTTTCAAAGGCCCGCATCATGGTATTCACCAGAACATAGGGAAGGGGAAGCAATTCCGGCGTTTCATTGCAGGCGAAACCATAAAAGATACCCTGATCGCCGGCGCCGATCTCCTTATACAGGCCGAGGTCGGCCCGCGACCCGATATTGATGTCGCAGGACTGGGGAATGATCGTGTTGAGAACGCCCATGGAGTTGCCATCCAGTCCGAGCACAGTGTCATGATAGCCCAGGGCAAGGACCGTTCGGCGGGCGCACTGGTCGACATCTATATACACGCGGGTGGAAACTTCGCCGCCCACGACGCAAAGACCCTTACCCAAAAATACTTCCACGCCGCAGTGGGGCATGTTGTCGATCGTCATGCCGATTTTTTTCTCTTCCTGCATGATCTCGGCGATGATGTTGGCCGCGATAAAATCCGCCACCATGTCCGGATGTCCCATTTTGACGCTCTCCGATGTAATCTGCATTTAACCTCCCTTGATGACCTATCTTTTACTATACGCACTGGGTCTAATAAAATACCCTCTTGAATAACAAAATACAGGTTTGTTTTCAATGCTTATTTTTTATCAGGGTAAGCCTGGGCGATCGCCAAGGGCTCCCCAAAGAGATAATTGTCAATCAGCCGCGTGGTCCCGATCCTGGCAGCCAGGGCCAGGAAAGCTTTCTTTTCGAGGCTCCTGAGATCCTGGAGTGTTTCGACATCACATATCTTTGCATATTCGAGATTTATCAGCGGATCACTCTCCAGGCACTCCCGCACCGCCTGCAAGATCACGGACCCGTCTCGCTCACCGCCCTCATAGAGACTTTTGGCGAGCCCGAGGGCGCGGCTCAAGCTCAAGGCCGCCCCTCTTTCCGCACCTTGCAGGTAAACATTGCGCGAACTCATGGCCAGGCCATCGGCCTCCCTGACCGTTGTCAGGCCCAGGATTTCTATGTCCAGATTCAGGTCTTCCACCATCCGTCGAATCACGACCAGCTGCTGAAAGTCCTTTTTTCCGAAGACCGCGACGTGGGGTTGAACGATATGGAATAGTTTACAGCATACCGTAGCCACACCCCGAAAGTGACCGGGTCGCGACAAGCCGCAGAGATTCTGCGTCACTTCGCCAAGTTCGATGTGGGTTTGATAATTTTCCGGGTACATCTCGCCACTTGTGGGACAGAAGATCACATCCACACCCGCGCTTTCCGCCAACCGCCGGTCCCGTTCCAGGTCCCGGGGATACTTCTCCAAATCCTCGCCAGCGCCGAACTGCATGGGGTTTACGTAGATGCTGACGACGAGGCAATCTCCCCTGTTCCGACCTTCCCGCAGGAGACTCAGGTGGCCGGCATGCAGGTAGCCCATCGTGGGGACCAAGGCAATGGTCTTACCGGCTGTCCTTAAGTCCCTCGCCAGAATCTGCATCTCCTTTACCGATTGGATGATCCTCATCACACCTCCTTTATAAAAAAAGAAGCCGGGAGACAGAATTCAGAATTTTTTGTTTTTATTCTGGCTCCTGACTTCTGGCTTCTGAATTCTGAATTCCAGCCTTTTTTTCCAGGCAATCCCGTAGTGCCCTGCGCCAGTGGCGCATGATCACCCCTGTCTCGCGCGACAATTTCCCGCCATCGAGCACGCTGTAGCCGGGACGTTTAGCCGGCCGCGCGAGCCGGTCCGACTTTATCGGCCGAACCTCGACATCCCTCAGGCCGGCATACTCCACAATGGCTCGGGCAAATTCGTACCAGCTGCAGCTCCCCTGGTTGGTAACATGAAAGATCCCTTCCCTGCCTTCTTCCACAAGCCTCTTTACGGCCTGGACAAGATCGCAGACCGACGTGGGCGATCCGACCTGATCATCAACCACATCCAGTTGTTTTAGCGCCCTGCCCTTTTCGATGACCGTGCTTACGAAATTCTTCCCCTCCCCGCCATAGAGCCAGGCGGAACGGACCAGGAGGTAATGATCGGCCAGGTCAAAGAGGAACTCCTCGCCGGCCCGCTTCGCCAGTCCATAAACATTTAAGGGGCAGCAGGCATCCCCCTCTTGATAGGGAGCGTTTTTTATCCCGTCAAAGACATAATCCGTACTGAAATGTACTATCGTTATCTTTTTGTCCCGGCAGGCCAGGGCAATGTTTTTCACCCCCTCGGCGTTGACGGCAAAACATTTTCCCTCATTCGCTTCCGCGCCGTCCACATCCGTATAGGCGGCGGCATTTATCACCACCTCGGGCCGGTTCTCTTCCACCAGACGGCGGCAATCAAGCGCGGAGGCAAGATCGAAATCACCGTAATCTTTCCCCACCACCTCGTGCTCTTCCGCTAATCGGGAAAAAAGCTCCCTGCCCAACATGCCGGCCGCACCCAAAAGCAAAATCCTCATCAACAGCGTCCCCAATACTCAATATTTCACGTCCACCAAAAACAGTCCCTGAGGCGGCGCAGTAATGCCGGCGCTTTTTCTCTCCCGGGCCGCCAGGATGTCCGATAATTCCTCGGGTTTTCTTTTCCCCTTCCCCACTTCCACCAGGGTTCCGACAATCGCCCGGACCATGTATCTTAAGAAGCCATCGGCTTCCAGATAGATTCTGATAAGTTCCGGACTCGTTCTCTCCAGGCGCGCCTCCTTGAGGTCCCGCACACAATCCCGGTTAACTTCCCTTTTCCCGCAGAAAGAGGAAAAATCATGCCTCCCTTTGAGGCAGGCGAGGCCTCTTTCCATGGCGCTTAAGTCAAGGGGGGGACGGACATGCCAGGCTAAGTGGCGGTATTGCACCGAACGGATGGGGGCATGGAAGATCTGATACATGTAGACCTTGCTTTGCACATCGAAGCGGGCATGGAAGGGTTGGGCCACTTCCGTAAGCTCTTTCACCACGATGTCCGCGGGAAGATAACTGTTGATCGCCCGCTGGAGGTTTTGTACGGCAAGCGGGGAGGCGGTCTTAAAGTGTGCCGTTTGCTTCAGGGCATGAACTCCTGCATCGGTTCTGCCCGAGCCGATTACCCTGACATTTTCCCCTGTTATTCTGCCGATGCTCTCTTCCAGCACCTGCTGCACGGTAGTCTGGCCTTTTTGCCGTTGCCAGCCATGATAACCACGGCCGTCGTATTCCACCACCATCTTAAGATTATGCATTGGTTCCGGCTGCCGCTATTTGGCGCAATTCTCCAAAACCTCCAGGGCCGGCATGACCTTGCCGCCTAACAGTTCGAGAGAGGCCCCACCGCCGGTAGAGATATAGGTGATGCGGTCGCTTTCTCCCGTCCTGTTGATGGCCACATCCGTATCTCCGCCACCCACGATGGTCGTGGCATAGGAATTGGCCAAGGCGTGCGTCAGGGCGGTCGTCCCCCTGCTGAAGGCATCGATCTCAAAGACTCCCATCGGCCCGTTCCAGACGATCGTCTTGGCATTATTCAGGGCTTCCGTAAAAAGAGCTATCGTTGCCGGTCCGATGTCGAGGCCCATCCAGTTGGGATTTATTTCCTGCACGGGCACGATCTTCGTTTCCGCTTCGGCGCTTTTGGCTTCGGCGCTGACACAATCGACAGGCAGGTAGAATTTTACGCCCAGGGATTTAGCCCTGTCCATCACTTCCCGTGCCGTATCCAGGAGATCGTCTTCCACGATCGACTTGCCCACTTCGTAGCCCAGCGCTTTCAGGAAGGTAAAGGCCATGCCGCCGCCGATGATCATCTTGTCGACTTTATTTATCAGGTGGTTCAAGGCTTCCAACTTTCCCGAAACCTTGGACCCTCCGGCAATCGCCACGAAAGGTCTGATCGGGTGGTCAATGGCTTTCTTCAGGTAATTTAATTCTTTTTTTATCAGAAATCCGGCGCCGCAGTCGGGGACAAATTTCGCGATACCGACATTCGAGGCATGACGTCGGTGCGCATTGCCAAAGGCATCATCGATGTAGACATCGGCATAGCTGGCCAACTCCTTGGCAAATCCATCGTCGTTGGCCTCTTCCTCGGCATGGAAGCGGAGGTTTTCCAGAAGTACGACACAGCCCGGCTGGCATTTATCGACGAGACTCTTAACCTCAGGGCCGAGGCAATCGGGGGCCATGGCGACTTCCTTGCCCAGCAGCCGTGATAACCTTCTGGCTACCGGCTTTAAACTCATGGAGGGAACCACTTTGCCCTTGGGCCTGCCGAGATGAGACATGATAATTACCCTGGCCTTTTCGTCCAGGGCATAGTTAATCGTGGGGAGCGCAGCTCTGATGCGGATATCGTCGGTGATGTTCAAGCTGCTGTCCAAGGGGACATTAAAATCAAACCTGATGAGGACTCTTTTACCCTTGATATTTATTCCATCAATAAATTTCATGTGGCCTCCCTGGGAATGCTATTTCGTTGGCATTTTATTTTTAAAACCATAGTAAAACGGATGAGAAATCCTTTATCGAGCAGATTTTCTTCTCGGAATAGTGCTTCTATACCCGACCTTCTTCTTTTGGTCAAGTTTGAAATTTTATCACCGGACCCACATCATTGTTGACCGGGACCCGCAAAAATGCTAGATTCCGAAACCCGACTTACTAAGGAGCACACCGTGCTTGATCTTCACACCCATTCTCTCTTCAGCGATGGCGAGCTAATCCCTGCGGAATTAGTCCGCCGCGCCAAGGTGGCAGGGTACCGGGCCATTGCGATTACGGATCATGGCGATCATTCCAATGCGGACTTCGTCATTCCGCGCCTCCTGAAGGTCTGTAAACTACTTTCCCGCGCCTGCGACATCATGGCCATTCCGGGCATCGAACTGACGCATGTACCACCCGTTTATATAGCAGACCTGGCGAGGGAGAGCAGAGGCCTGGGCGCCAGGATCGTCGTCGTGCACGGGGAAACCATTGCCGAACCGGTGCCGCCGGGAACGAATCTCGCCGCGTTGCAGGCGGCGATTGATATTCTTGCTCATCCCGGCCTGCTCACCGAAGAAGAGGCCCTTTTGGCCGCAAAAAATGGCATTTTTCTGGAAATAACCACCCGGAAGGGGCATAGTTTGACAAACGGCCATGTGGTAAAAATGGCCCGCCTCGCCGGGGCAAGGCTGGTCCTGAATACGGACGCCCATGCTCCCGAGGACCTCGTTACCCTGGAGAGGGCCAAAATGATCGCCCGGGGCGCAGGCCTGACGGAAGAGGAATTATCCTCCTTGTTCAAGAATTCGCAAGAGCTCGCGGAGCGGGTTTGGGAATAATTCATAGACCTCGTTGTAACTTTTCCTTCTCCTCTCTTTTTTCCTTGACTCTATTTCTATATATGGATATAAATAATCATCTACCCACAATATCTTGTATCCAGGTACTGTTCATAACGTCGCCATAGCTTTTCGGGAGGAACATGATGCGCGGAAAAATCAAAAAGAGAGACGGCCGCTTGGTAAAATTTGATGCGGACAAGATTACCAATGCCATTAAGAAAGCCGGTTTGGCCACCGGTGAATTTGATGGCGCTGTGGCGACAAAACTTACCATCAAGGTGCTGAACCTTGCCGAAAAGCTCTTTGACAACAAAATCATGACCGTGGAAGAAATCCAGGACATTGTTGAGGAGATCCTCCTGAGTTCGCCTTACCGCCAGACGGCAAAATCCTACATCATCTACCGTGATCAGCATGCCCGCCTGCGTGAGATAACCAACAAGATGGAAGTAGACCTGGTTGATCAATACCTTAAAAAAATTGACTGGAAAATTAACGAAAACAGCAACATGGATTATTCTCTCCAGGGGTTGAACAACTACATCTCCTCGGAAGTCAGCAAGGTTTACTGGCTGAATGAAATTTACTCGCCCCGGATCAGAAAAGCCCATATGGAAGGAGATTTTCACATTCATGACCTGAGTCTCCTCTCTGTTTACTGCGTCGGCTGGGACCTCTTCGACTTGCTGCAGGAAGGCTTTCGCGGGGTCTCGGGCAAGGTGGAAAGCAAACCGGCCAGGCATCTGCGCAGCGCCTTGGGGCAGGTCGTTAATTTTTTCTACACCTTGCAGGGTGAAGCGGCGGGTGCCCAGGCTTTTGCGAATTTTGATACGCTCTTGGCTCCTTTCATTCGTTATGACCACCTCCAATTCCAGGAAATAAAGCAAGCCCTTCAGGAATTTATCTTCAATATCAACGTCCCGACCCGGGTTGGCTTCCAAACACCCTTCACCAATGTAACGCTCGACGTCACGGTACCCACTTACTACGCGGACCAGCCGGTAACCATCGGCGGTGAACAGCGCAAGGAAACATATGGAAATTTTCAGGAAGAGATGAATCTTTTTAATAAAGCATTTCTTCAGGTTATGGCTGAAGGGGACGCCAAGGGCCGGGTCTTTACTTTTCCCATCCCCACCTATAACATCACGAAAGATTTTAATTGGCAGGATCACAACCTGGACGACCTGTGGGAAATGACGGCCAAATACGGCATTCCCTATTTTTCCAATTTCATTAACTCCGACATGAATCCGGAAGATGCGCGCAGCATGTGCTGCCGTTTGCGCATCGATAACCGCGCCTTGGAGATGAGAGGCGGCGGTCTCTTCGGTTCCAACCCTTTGACGGGCTCCATCGGCGTCATAACCATCAATATGCCGCGGATCGGTCACACTGCCGGTAGCGAGGCAGAATTTCTGCAGCGCCTCGATGGGTTGATGGACCTGGCCAGAGAAAGTTTGGAGACGAAGAGAAAAGTGCTGGAAAATTTTACCGAGGGCAACCTCTACCCCTATACCAAATATTATTTGCGCAACGTCAAAGCGCGCTTTGGCGAGTACTGGAAGAATCACTTCTCTACGATCGGGCTGGTCGGCATGAACGAGGCCTGTCTCAATCTGCTCGGTAAAAACATCGCTTCTGCCGAGGGACAAACATTTACCAAGAACGTCCTTGATCATATGCGGAACAGGCTGGTTGTTTTCCAGCAGGAAACAGGAAATAACTATAATCTGGAATCAACGCCCGCCGAGGGGACATCGTACCGTCTGGCACAAATTGACAAGAGCCGCTATGGGGACATCATCTGCGCCAATGAAGCGGAAGGCAACGGCAAAAAGGCGGAACCCTTCTATACCAACTCCACGCAGCTTCCCGTCAATTTTACCGATGATGTCTTTGAGGCCCTGGACCTCCAGGACGACATCCAAACGCGCTACACCGGCGGCACCGTTTTCCATACCTATGCCGGGGAGCGGATCGATGACCACGAATCCGTCAAGACACTCATCCGCACCATCTGCAATAATTACCGCCTCCCCTATCTAACCTTCACTCCTACCTTCAGTGTCTGTCCCACACACGGCTACTTAAGCGGGGAGCAGGAATGGTGCCCGCGGTGCCAGGAGGCCTGTGAAGTCTACTCAAGAGTCGTGGGCTATCTACGTCCCGTAAAGCAGTGGAACAAGGGAAAGCAGGAAGAATATCATTTGCGGCAGGTGTTTAATTTCTGATTATGAAAATAGGCCATCTGCAGAAGGTTTCCCTCATCGATTATCCGGGAAAGATCAGTGCCATCGTCTTCACCCAGGGCTGCAATTTCCGGTGCCCCTATTGCCACAATCCGGAATTGGTCGATCCGGCGCGCTACGGCCCATGCCTGCCCGAAGAGGTAATCTTTTCCTATCTGGAGAAACGCCGCGGCAAGCTGGAAGGGGTTGTCATCACGGGCGGCGAACCTACCATTCAAGGAGATCTTGCCCCATTCCTGCGGACAGTCAAGGACATGGGTTATCTGGTGAAGCTCGACACCAACGGGTCGCGGCCCGAGAGACTGGCGGAACTACTGGAAGCAGGTCTGATAGACTACCTGGCCATGGATATTAAGGCCCCCCTGAGGAAGTATACTTCCGTCACCGGCACACCGGGCAGCGGCCAGACAATCAAACAAAGTATCGCCCTGATCATGGCGGCCCATATCTCCTGTGAATTCCGCACGACCATTGCCGGCTCGCAACTCTCCGCGGCCGACCTCCTGCGGATCGGCCAGCTGATACCCGGAGCGCCACTGTATGCCCTACAGATGGCACGCCAAGGGAAAGCCTTGGAGGCGCAATTTTTGCACACCCCGGTCCAGGGAGATGATTTCACTTCCTTGAAGAATGTTCTCCAGAAGAGCATCAAGAAAGTCATTATACGGTAAGGGACGACCGCCAAGAGGATGCCTATGAATAGCGATTTGGAATTGATCAAAAGACTTATGCAAATAGGAGTGGCTCTTTCGGCGGAAAAAAATATCGACCGGCTCCTGGAGATGATCGTCGAAGAAGCAATGAGTTTTACCCGGGCCGATGGGGGCACTCTCTACATTATGTCGGACGATGAAACAGCGCTGCACTTTGCCATCGTGCGGAACAAAACGTTGCAAACCCACATGGGGGGAACGGGCGATAAAATCACCTGGCCTTCCGTGATGCTGAAAAACGCCACGGGCTGTCCCAATTTTGCCAATGTTTCCGCATACGCCGCTATTTGCGGAGAAACGGTTAACATTCCCGATGTCTATAATGCCCAGGGATTCGATTTCCAGGGGACCCGTAAGTTTGATTCGGAAACGGGCTACCGTTCCCAATCCATGCTGGTGGTGCCTTTAATGAATCATGAAAACGACATTATCGGCGTCTTACAGCTCTTAAATGCCCTTGATCCAGAAACAGGAAAAGTCATAGATTTTTCAAAGGAATGCCAGCAGATAAGCGCGTCCCTCGCTTCCCAGGCGGCGGTCGCCCTTTCCAACAATCGCCTCATCCAGGACCTGGAGCAGTTGTTGGAATCTTTTATCGCCACGATCGCCACGGCGATTGATGAGAAGTCCCCCTATACGGGCGGTCATATCCAACGGGTAGCCACACTTACCATGACGATTGCCGAAAAGATCAACGCCACGCACGACGGCCCCTATGGGCTCATTGAGTTTGATCAAAACATGCTGAAGGAGCTGCGGATTGCCGCCTGGCTGCACGATATCGGCAAGATAACCACTCCGGAATATGTCGTGGACAAAGCAACCAAGCTCTCGACAATCTTCGACCGGATAGAAAATGTAAAATTGCGCCTGGAGCTAGCAAAGCGCGATCATGAGATCGCGGCCCTGAAAAAACAACTCCTGCCGGCCGCTGCCGCAACGGGATGCGGAGCCCCGGAGAATGCCGTCTCCACTCCAGAACCGGCCGGACAAAGGGATATTTTTTGCGAAGAATTGGAAGATGATCTGCTCTTTTTGATGAATGCCAATCGGGGCGGTGAATTCATGGCTGATACCATGATCGAGCGGATTAAAACCATCGCCCAAAGGACATGGATTTATCAGGGCAAGCCGGAGCCTCTGCTTACGGATGATGAGATAGATAATTTAACCATCCGCCGGGGCACCCTTACGGAAGCAGAAAGGGAAATTATCAACAACCATGTGCTCATCACACACAGGATGCTTTCCCAGCTGCCCTTTCCTAAAAAATTAAAACATATTCCTCTTTTTGCCGCCGCTCATCATGAGAAAATCGACGGCACGGGCTATCCTTTTGGCCTGAAGGAAGACAGCCTTACACTGCAAGCACGGATACTCGCGCTGGCCGATGTTTTTGAAGCCCTGACAGCCAAGGATCGCCCTTACAAAAAAGGCAAAAAGCTCTCCGAGGCCATGAGCATCCTGTCCTTCATGGTGAAAGACGGGCATATTGACCGGGAGCTATTTGAGTTATTCAGGAAAGAAAAAATTTATCTGGACTATGCGAGAAAAGAGCTGTTGACGCAGCAGATTGACATTGTCGATTTTTCTTAAGCGCGTTAACGAAATTGCTCTCCTAGGGAAAGCAATTTCTAACTTACTAATCCCACCGTTGTTTCCTGAGATGGGGCGGGTATTCCCGGTCCGGCAGCTTCATCGTCTGCAAATGATTCTCCGTCTCCTTGAATTCCCCGCTGCCCGGGGGAAGGTGTTTTAAGGCTTCCTTAAAGTGAAACAGGGCGCTTTCCAGCTTGTTTTTTTTCTTGAAATATAGACCAAAATAGTAATGCGAAATTCCCCGCTTGTTTGTCTTTCCGTAGGCGGCTGCCAAACTATGGAATACCTCGTCATCGGCCCCTTCTTTTTTTATCAGCTGCTGATAAATTTCTATGGCCGTGGCGTATTTTTCCACCGCTTCATAGGCTTTTCCCAGGTAATAGGCCGTGGTAAGCCCCTCATCATCCTTTCCCAAGGCTTTACTCAGGTAAGGTATGGCCTCAGCGGACCTACCAGTCTTAAAAAAGGCAATTCCCAAGTCCCGCAGCACATCCGGGTCGTCAGGCGCCAGGGTTAAGGCCTTCTGAAACGTGGCGATGGCTTTAGACGTGAGGCCGAGCCTATCCTGTGTCACAGCCAAGCCGTAAAGATATTCCACATTGTTCGGGGATTTCGCCAATTCGGACTGAAAGAATTTCTGGTTTGCATCGGGATCTTTTTGCTCCAAGGTGAGCACCGTCTGCACGCGCTTTAACTGCCCCAGGATGTTTTGGCTCCCCCCTTTGCGGTAGCGCGTTTGCAGCAGGGCATCAAGGTACCTTATCCTTTCCTCTGTTCCGGGGTGGGTGAGAAAATAAGAGGGTATCTTGCTGGAGTAATACTCGTATTGCCGCATGCTCTTTAAGAAATCAGGCATGCCTTGGCCATCGTACCCTGCTTTAACCAGGTAGGCCATGCCCTGGCGGTCAGCTTCTTCCTCGTGTTCCCGGCTGTATTTGAGCATCAATGTCGTCCCGGCTGCCAGGGAAAAACCGGTGGCAGCCGCGGTCAATTCGCCTCCCCCACCCAATAAGGCTCCGGCCATGACGGCAGCCAGGGTGGCCATGGTTACTTTTTGAGATTTCTCGAAAATATCGGCGATATGCCGGGACGCGACGTGGGCTATTTCATGGGAAAGCACGCCGGCAAGTTCGCCTTCATTTTCCGCCAAACTGACGAGCCCCATGTTGACGTAGATGTAGCCGCCCGGTGTGGCAAAGGCGTTGATGGCGGAACTTTTTATGACGGAAAAACGATAGGCAAAAGGCTGGGGCGGCATGTTGGCAAGAATTCTGTTGCCCAGCTGTGTGACGTATGTGGTCACACGCTGGTCCCGATAAAGGAGGGCGCTCTTCTCCAGAGCCTCATAGAATTCCCGGCCCTTCTTCTGCTCGTCCTCAATGCTCAATGCCGCCATGGCGGTACCGATTGAGGATAAGAAAATAAAGATCGCGATAATAATCTTCTTTTTCATCATCCCATGATCCCGCTTATTACTATAGTTAAACTATTGTGGAGTGTCAATCACTATGGTAAGAAGTGCCTTCAGGAGCGCAGCTTTATGACAAAAAAACTTGTGATTACCATCGATGGTCCGGCGGGCGCGGGAAAAAGCACCGTGAGCAAGGCTTTAGCGGCCAAGCTATCCTATCTTTACCTCGATACAGGCGCACTTTACCGGGCCATCGCCTATCAGGTCAAACAAGAGGGCATAGCGCCGACGGACGAGGCCCGGCTCTCCGAACTCAGCCGCACCGTAAACATCTGCCTGAAAAACGTGGACGGTCAAATGCGGATCTTTCTAAAGGGTGAAGATGTCACGGATAAGATCAGGACGGAAGAGATCAGTATGCTGGCCTCGACCGTTTCGGCCCGCCCCTGTGTGCGAGAGGCCTTGCTTCATCTGCAAAGGGAAGCAGGCGCCCGGGGGGGCATCGTTGCCGAAGGGCGAGATATGGCAACGGTAGTTTTCCCCCAAGCCGATTACCAGTTCTACTTAGATGCCTCCGTGGCCGCGCGGGCCAAGCGACGTTATGGGGAACTCATGGCTAGAAATGGCCAAGCCAATTTTGCCGAGATTGAAAAGGACATCATCGTCCGGGATAAACAGGACCGGGAACGAGCGATAGCGCCTCTGAAACCGGCTCCCAGGGCGGTCTTGATCGATTCCACCAGTATGACGGTGCGGGAAGTGGTGGAGAGAATTGCCGCCTGCATCGGCTCTCCTGAACAAGAGCTTGCTATTCCGTAACAAGAGCAGCCCGCGGCACTTTTATTCTCTTGATATTTGCTTGCCGATGTGCTAGTCACCTCAAAGTTACAATGTGAGTGTTTATAATATGCAGGGGGTATTGGTTTAATGGTTAACGATGATAACTCCATTTCACAGCAAGATTCTGGCGAAGATACAGTGATGAGTCAACAATCGCCGGCTAAAGAACAGGATTTTTGTTTTAAAGACCTTTACGAGCAAAGTCTGCAGAACGTGCAGTTCGGAGAAATCGTGACAGGCAAAATTGTACAAATCACCAATGATTTAGCTATGGTGGATGTGGGATGGAAAACCGAAGGCTACATTCCGATCAGGGAGCTGCGGGATGAAAATGGCCACATCGGCTTTGCCATCGGCGAAGATGTGGAAGTCTTCATAGACAGAAAAGACGAAGAAGGCAATCTTGTGTTATCGAGAGACAAGGCCGCTAAAATAAGGGTCTGGGACGATATTAAGACTGCCTGTGAACAAAATATGCCGATTAAAGGCACCATCAAGGAGCGGGTCAAAGGGGGGCTTTCCGTTGACGTCGGTGTGGCTGCCTTTTTACCGGGTTCACAAGTGGATCTGCGACCGGTCCGGGACCTGGACAAGTTTGTCGGCAAAACCCTGCTTTTTAATGTCCTCAAATACGATCGCCGCAGAAGCAATATCGTCTTGTCCAGAAGATCTATTTTGGAGCAGGAAAGAGAGGCGGTCAAGAAAGGCACGCTGGAGAGCCTTCAGGAAGGATCGATCGTCGAAGGGGTTGTGAAGAATATTACGGACTACGGGATATTCATCGATTTAGGCGGCATCGACGGGCTGCTGCACGTTACGGATATATCCTGGGGAAGAATCACCCGCCCCGCCGATCACTTTGCCCGGGGAAGTAAAATTAAGGTCATGGTTCTCTCCTTCGACCGCGAGAAAGAGCGGGTTTCGCTGGGACTCAAACAATTGGCCGAAAACCCCTGGCTGAGCATCGCCGATCGTTATCCCGTCAGCTCCATCGTGGAAGGGACAGTTGTCAGCATCACCGATTATGGCGCCTTTGTGGAATTGGAACCGGGCGTGGAAGGTCTGATCCATGTTTCCGAGATGTTTTGGACACGCGAAATAAGACATCCATCCAAGCTCCTGTCGGTCGGGAAGACCATTCCCGTCATGATTATAGATATCAATAAGGAAAACAAGCGCATCTCGCTCGGTTTGAAACAGACTACCCCCAATCCCTGGGAGTCGATTAAGGAAAGGTATCCCGAAGGAACCATCATTAAAGGGACGATACGCAATATCACCAACTTCGGCATCTTTGTGGGTGTGGAAGAAGGCATCGACGGGCTTATCCATGTTTCTGATATCTCATGGAAACAGCGCATAACCAATCCCGCTGACTTTTATACCAAGGGTCAGGATGTTGAGGCGATGGTTCTCCACGTGGATGTGGAAAATGAAAAATTCTCTCTGGGATTGAAACAAATTGAAGCCAATCCCTGGGAGCAGCTCACCTCCAAATACGGTCAAGGTTCGACAGTAAACGGGAAAGTCACCAACATTACGGAGTTCGGCATCTTTGTCGAGATCGAAGACGGTATTGAAGGGCTGGTGCATATCTCCGAACTGAGTAATAAAAGGGTAAAATCACCGACCGAACTCTATGCCGTGGGCGATACGGTTACGGCGACCATTAAAAATATCGACGCCAAAAGCAGAAAGATCAGACTGAGCATAAAAGACAGTGAGGTTGCCAGTGAGGGACACTCGGTTAACCAATATTTAAACAATCGGGAAAGCGTGGGGTCCAATCTTGGTAAAGCCTTGGCAGACGTGAGGATCCTGAGTATCGAAAACTGATGATCCTTGAAATGGGTAGCGATGAAAAAACATCCCGTCCTCTATGGTTTGACCTTGGTTTTTCTGTTGGGCACGGGGTTGCTCATCATTCTCTATGGCTTTAGCATCTGGAAGGGAGACAGGCCTGCCTTTTCCAACAGCAACAAAATCGCCATCGTCACGATCGGCGGTATTATCTCCAGTTCGCAGGATATAGTCGATAAGCTCGATGATTTTGGCAAGGATGAGTCCATCAAGGCTGTCGTCTTGCGTATTGATTCGCCTGGTGGCGGGGTGGCTTCATCCCAGGAAATTTATACGGCCATCAAGAAGCTGAAGAAAAACAAGAAAGTCATCGCCTCTCTGGGCTCGATTGCCGCTTCCGGCGGCTACATGATAGCCTGTGCCGCCGATAAAATATTTGCCAATCCCGGAACCATCACGGGGAGTATTTCCGCAATCATGTATTTCGCCAATGCGGAGGAGCTTCTGAAGAAGATTGGCCTTAAATCTTCGGTCATTAAAAGCGGCAAATACAAAGACATGGGTTCACCTACCCGGGAAATGACGGAGGAAGAAAAAATTATCTTGCAGGGGCTCATCGACGATATATACGATCAATTTGTCGAGGTGATCGTCCAGGATAGGAAGATTCCCAAGGAAGAGGTAAAGAATATCGCCGACGGGCGAGTTTTTTCAGGAAAACAGGCCAAGGCGCTCAGATTAATCGACGAACTTGGCGACAGGAGTGATGCGGTTAATTTGGCCGCGAAAATGGCGGGCATCAAAGGAACGCCGGTGCTCGTCTATCCCCGGAAGAAGGAAATCACCTTCTGGGACTACCTCCTGCAGAGTTCGGCGGCCTATCTGGCCGGGGCCGTCCAGGAAAAATTTGGCGCCGCGCCACCGGGCGGTGTTAGTTATCTTTTTGAATATGGTAAATAACGAGGTCCTGCTTCCCTAATTCGCTATGACGAAAAATGACCTGATAAAAAAAGTTCAGCTCGCCATTCCCCATTATCCGCCCCAAGACGTCGCCCAGGCCGTAAATGTAATTTTCAAGGCCCTGGCGGCTTCCTTAAAAAATGAAGAAAGGATCGAAATAAGAGGCTGGGGAAGTTTTTCTGTTAAAGCGCGGCAAGGACGTTCCGGCCGGAATCCGAAAAGCGGTCAGGCCTTCACCGCTCCTCCTCGCAAACATCCCTTTTTTAAAGTGTCTAAAGAGCTGCAGCACCGCATAAATGGATAGTTTCTACATAAAATTTTGTTTGTCCCAATCCGTGTCGGGAGAGGCGAAATCCTTCAATTGATCCCTTCTCTTCTTATGCTGTAACTTCTTTAAAGCCTTGGCCTCGATCTGCCGAATCCTTTCCCTGGTCACCCCCATCATTTCGCCGACTTCCTCCAACGTGAAAGGACCGTAATTACAGGCGACCCAGGTGCAATTAAGAAAATTTTCATTCTTAAGGCGCCATTCGCATGCCACATCCTGACAAACCTCGATGATCCCGTGTCCCTTTTTTTTGCATCGATACATAATGATCAATTACCACCTACTTTTTTATTTAGCAACCTGCAGATAAAAGTCAAGCTTTTACGACCCTTAACGAGCATGTAATGAATTGCGCTTACAATATTTACTCTTCCCGTATTTGTCAACTTCAAAAACGCCTTTTCGGCCTTGACAATCAGCGGTAACTATGGTTAAAAAGCCCTATTAATTCAGACGGGAGCCGGCTTATGAAGAAGACTTTGACAAATGTGACAAATACGAAAAGGAAGAGGACACACGGCTTTCTCGTGCGTATGGCAACAAAGGGCGGAAGATTGGTCTTGAACAGAAGAAGGGCCAAAGGCAGAAAGAGGCTGGCGGTATAGTTTCGGCAGACCGCAAGGGAGTGTTTTGCCCTCATGAAACTCTTGCCAAGGCGGGCGACGCTACCTTTCGCAGCGGTGAGAAGATTCACAGCAAGAAGGAGTTTTTGACCCTATACCAGCGGGGAACACGGAGCTACTCTCGATACTTTATCATCATCACCCATAAGAATCCGTCCGGGCAGAGGCGTATCGGCATCACGGTCAGCAAAAAGGTCGGTAATGCCGTGCGCCGAAACAGGACCAAGCGTCTTATCCGAGAGTATTTCAGATTGCATAAGACTCTGTTCTCCGAATCGCAGGATATCGTAATTATAGGGAAGAAAAAGATACCTTACCTAAGTTATCAGGATGTGTGCAATGAACTGGCGGGCCTTGTATCCTCTAAGGCAATCTAATAAAGCATGATCGTGCGGATTGCGGGTCTTATCTTCGTCTATTCAATAAGGATTTACCAGCTTTGTATATCTCCTTTGATGGCTCCTTGTTGCCGTTTCCATCCCACCTGTTCCGAATATGCAATTACCGCGATCAAACGTCATGGACCACTTAAAGGTATGTATTACGCATTAAGGCGGATCCTGCGCTGCCATCCTTTTCATCCCGGCGGCTACGATCCGGTCACGTAAAGATTAGAGATAAGGTCAGAAACTGGTTCCGTGAGTGGCCCTCCGTGAAAGAGAGCCTTGAATTTCTGGAAGTGCCTCGGGGATAAACAAGTTAAAATCGGAGGGAAGTAATTTAATGGATAAAAAGAGCATCTTAGCCATCGTGCTATCGCTGGTCGTCTTATACACATACCAGATATTTTTCGTCAAACCTGTTCCGCCACAGAAGACCCCGGCCAAGCAAGAGGTAACGACGGCCAAGGATACGGCGCCGGGCCAACCCACAGCGCCGCCAGCGCCGATGACCAGCCCTGTTCCGGGAGGCGTCCTGCTTCAGTCACAGCAGAAATCCCTTGATTATAAAGAAATACCGATAGACACCGATGTATACAAGGCAGTCTTTTCCACCCGCGGGGGCGCGCTGAAATCGCTGAAATTAAAAAAATACCATAAAAGCATCGAAAAAAACTCCGCGCTGATAGAGTTGGTCGATCTCAAGGCCGGCATGCCCGCACCTTTGACCCTTTCTTTTGCCGGCTCAGACTTCAACGTTCCTGACGATGCACTGTATGAAGCAAAACTGGCTACCCCGACCCAACCTGGCGAGGCAGGCCGGCTAACTTTTACCCTGGAATATCCGAATATCTTAAGAATCGAAAAGATATACAAGTTTAACCTTAATAGCTATCTTTTCGATCTGGAAGTGCGTGTCAGCAATTTAACGGGAAACACCCTAAACCAGGAAACGTCCCTGAACTGGTATCAGTATGTCGATCCTCAAGCCGAGGAGGACAGTTACGGCCACGACGGGCCGGTGACCATGGTGGGGAAAAGCATTGAACGGGAAAATGTAAAAAAAATCGAGACTACGAAAACAATGGGACCGGCCGTATCCTGGGGCGGCTTTGAGAGTAAATACTTTCTGGCGGCCATGATCCCGCAAAACCCCTCTTTGACCAGTTTGTCCGTCGCCAAGAATGCGGCCAACATGGTAATCCTGAGTATGAAGACACCGAAAAGCATCATTCCTCCCGGGCAAACGGGTCTTGCCAACTATTCCCTTTACCTCGGACCTAAGGATTACAGCCTTCTTAAGGCGCGCAATGTAGGATTGGAGGATTCCATCGACTTTGGCGACTGGCTGAAATGGCTGGCGATGCCCATGCTGATCGTCCTCAAATTCCTCTACAACTCCGTCATCCCTAATTATGGCATCGCCATTATCATTCTGACAACCCTGATCAAGATCCTCTTCTGGCCCTTGGGCAATAAAAGTTATCGTTCCATGAAGGAAATGCAGAAACTGCAGCCCAAAATGGCCGAACTGCGGGAAAAGTATAAAAATGACAAAGCACGCATCAGCCAGGAAATGATGGCCCTTTACAAGGCCCATAAAGTCAATCCCATGGGGGGATGCCTGCCCATGGTCATCCAGATCCCCGTGTTTTTCGGCCTTTACAAGACGCTTCTTTATGCCATTGAGCTGCGGCATTCGCCCCTGGCCTGGTGGATACAGGATCTGTCTGAAAAAGACCCCTATTACATCACACCACTCATCATGGGTGCCACGATGTTTGTTCAGCAAAAAATGACACCTCCGGCGGGTGATCCGACTCAGGCAAAGATTATGCTTTTTATGCCCGTGATCTTCACCTTCATGTTTTTAAACTTCCCCTCGGGATTGGTCATTTATTGGCTGTTTAACAATATCATCAGCATCGGCCAACAGTACTACATCAATAAAAAGACATCCTGATTCGAGGTGATACAATATGAAATCATTAGAAATTGAAGGAAGGACCATTGACGAGGCCATCGAGAAAGCCTGCGCAGAGTTGCAACTCTCCCGCGAAAAATTGAACATTGAAATCATCGCCGAAGGGACAACGGGTTTTTTCGGCATCGGCAACAAAAAAGCAAAAATAAAGGCGACCGTTCTCTCCTTCTCGGATGAAGAAGCCGACGAGGCCCCCACCCCCGCCCCGACCCAGGCAGCGCCGCGCTCCTCACGCACATCTGCTCCCAGAGACACAACTACTGAGGCTCGTGAAATCGAAGACGACGAACCAACTGCCGAGAAAGCGAAGCGAATCCTCGAAGGCATCCTCCAGAGAATGGAGTTGGATTGCCCGGTCTCCGTCGTGGAATCAGATGAGCATATCACCCTGAATATCGAGGGAAATGGCGGGGGGCTGCTGATTGGGCGGAGGGGACAAAATCTTGATGCCCTGCAGTACCTTGTCAATAAAGCGACCCACAAATCCTTTAACGGCCGGAAGATGATTATCGTCGATACGGAATCATACCGGCAGAGACGGGAAGAATCGCTCGTCGCCCTAGCCGCCAAGATAGGGGCCAAGGTGAAAAAAACCAATAAGGCCGTGACCTTAAGCTATCTAAACGCCCACAACCGCCGGATCATTCATATGGCTTTGCAGAATGACGCCTCCTTAACCACCAAAAGTCGGGGTGAAGGAGAATATCGTAAAATCGTCATCGTCCCGGCCAAAAAGGATTAAGCATTACCGTGACCTGGGAAGATACGATTGCCGCCATCGCCACACCGCCCGGCCCAGGCGGCATCGGGATAATCCGGATAAGCGGGAGCAAGGCGGAAGAGGTGGCGCGCCTGCTTTTCCGTCCCGCCAAAGAACCGCCTGTTTTTGAAAGTCATCGCCTTTATCATGGGGACATTGTCGCCCCCGAGTCCGGCGCGATTCTCGATGAAGTGCTCCTGGCCCTGATGAAAAAGCCCGCTTCCTATACGGGAGAGGACACGGTGGAGATATACTGTCACGGCGGTTATCTCATCCTGCAGGCGGTCTTCATGGCGACCCTCAAGGCAGGTTGCCGTCCGGCCCGGCCCGGTGAATTTACACAACGGGCCTTTTTCAACAATCGTCTCGACCTGACGCAGGCGGAAGCCGTGGCCGACATGATCTCAGCCAAGACAGAGAAAGGGCTGAAAATCGCTCTTTCCCATCTCAAGGGAAGTCTATCGGAAGAAATCGACGCCCTGCGCAGCCGCATGGTGAATCTTCTGGCCCGTCTCGAATCTTCCATAGATTTTACGGAAGAGGAGAGCTCGCCCGCGAGCGACGGCCTCAGCCGCAGCCTGGCCACAGACATCGCCACGGTTATTCTTGATCTGGAAAATATGCTGGCAACTTACCGGCAGGGCAAGTGTTTTCGCAGTGGTGTCCAGGTAGTGATTGCCGGCAAGCCTAATGTCGGCAAATCAAGCCTCTTGAACGCCCTCATCGGCGACAGAAGAGCCATCGTGACCCCGCTGCCCGGGACAACACGGGATTTTATCGAAGAAAGCATCGACATCCGGGGCCTGCCCGTCAGGCTCACCGACACGGCCGGGATCAGAAGGCCGGAAAACATCATCGAACAAGCGGGCATCGACCTGGTGAAGGAAAAACTCGCGGCGGCGGACCTGGTCATCATCCTCCTGGACGGCAGTGCCGGCCTCACCGAGGAGGATCTGGAGGTGATCGCCAGTGTCAAAGACCGGCCCGTCCTGGCGGTGCTCAACAAAAACGATCTTCCCGCCCGGCTGGAAGAGGATGGGTTAAAGATCCTCCTTCCCGGCAAGGCGATATTGCGGATCTCCGCAAAATTCGCTCAAGGCCTCGAACCGCTTAAGGACGCCATCCATGAAGCCGTAGCCGGCTTGGAAACCGATTTTTCCGAAAGGGTCACGATCACCAACATCCGTCATAAAATCGCCCTGGAAAAAGCCGTCCAGTTCATGTCCCAGGCCAAAGAGGGCTGCCTTGAGAATCGGCCGGCCGAATTGCTGGCCATCGAAATACGCGATGCCCTGGGCCAGCTCGGGGAAATCGTCCGTCCCACTACGAACGAAGAGGTCTTGGGGGAAATCTTTTCCACCTTTTGCATCGGTAAGTAACCAATCAGCGATTTTGCACCCTATAGCCTGACCCTGCGTTATCAGAAATAGGGATAAATCCTCAATCCCCTGCCGGCCAGAGGCGTTGCGCCGCCCTTTCCAGCAAAGCGGTGAGCCCGGCTGCGTCACCCTGCGCGAGGTGGGATTTAAGTTCTGCAAGCTCCTTTTCGTAGAGGTCCAGCATCTGCTTCATCTTCGGATTATGACAAATAATTTCCGCATAGAGGCGGGGATTGTCGGAAAATATCTTTTTGACCATCCCGGCTTTCATGTCGAAGAAGGGCGTTGTAAAACGATCGAGCTGCGCCAGGGGTGCCGAGGTCTTACTGAGCGTGAGCCCCATGAGGATCGTATTGCAGTGATTCATTCCCTGGACGATGGACATGAGTTCATCATGTTCGTCCGGTGTGGTTTCCACAAGCAAGGCCCCGCCCCTTGTCCAGAGATCCTTTAGCCAGGGATACCATTTTTTTGCCCTCCCGGGGCAAAGAACGACGTGTTGCTGCTCCGCCGTGGTGAGCTGGGGACCGAAGAGAGGATGGCAGCCGATAACTTCCGCCCGGGTATGGTGCAGCATGGCCTTAAGGGGTTCCACTTTCACCGAGGTCAGATCCATGAGCAGGGCTTCCTCGGGCAGCAGCGGTCCAATTTGGGCGATGATCTCCAAGGTCGTACCGATCGGCACACTGACCACGACAACCTGACAGCTGGCTGCCATTTCCGCCAAACCCATGCCCGCTGTTCGTCCGGATACATGGACGGGGTAACCTTGTTTCTTCAGAAAATCGGCAAACCATTTCCCCATGCCCCGGGTGCCGCCGATGATCCCTATCTGGATGTCTGCCATGTCTCTATCGCCTTCTGCCGGAGGAGGTGATCGGCTAAGGTGATGTTCACCATCGCCTCACAGACGGGGACGATGCGGGGTATAGTTGCCACGTCGTGCCTGCCCCGTACCCTCAATTCCCGCACCTGGCCGGACAGATCCAGGGTTTTTTGCACCTTGCCGATGGAGGGGATGGGTTTCGTGGCCACCCGGATGACCAGGGGCTGGCCGCTCGTGATGCCGCCGAGGATGCCGCCGGCGTTGTTGGTGAGAAAGCCCTCCGGCGCCAAAGGATCGTTGTTCACCGAGCCCGTCATGGTCGCGACCTGAAAGCCGGCGCCGATCTCGACGCCTTTGATCGACCCGATGCCCATCAGGGCCTTGGCCAAGTCCGCGTCCATCTTATCGAACACCGGCTCCCCCAGTCCGGCCGGACAGCCGCGCACCAGGATCTCCACGATGCCGCCCAGGGAGTCGCCCTCCTCTTTGGCCTGGGCCAATCTTTTCTCGATCTCTGCCGTGGCCTGCGGGTCCGGGCAAAGAAAGGGATTCCGCCCCAATTCCTCCCGGGAAAAACCGAGCAGGTCCTGCCAGGAAGCGCCGATGGCCACGCCACCCAAGGCTTTGGTATAGGCGAGGCAATCGATGCCGGCACGGGCAATCACCTTGGCGGCAATGGCACCGGCCGCCACCCGGCTGGCTGTCTCCCGGCTCGAGGCCCGCCCGCCGCCCCGGTAATCCCGGAGGCCGTATTTTCTGTAATAGGTGTAATCGCCGTGCCCGGGGCGGAAAAGATCTTTGATTTCATCATAGTCTTGGCTCCGGGCGTCGGTATTGCGGATGAGCAAGGCAATGGGCGTCCCCGTGGTCTTGCCCCCAAAGGTACCCGAGAGGATCTCCACTTCATCCCGTTCCCGGCGCGCCGAGGCGGAAGCAATTTGCCCGGGTCTTCTCCGGTTGAGCTCCTTTTGAATGTCGCCCTCCGCAAGCTCAATGCCGGGCGGACACCCGTCCACCACAGCGCCGAGGGCCGGTCCATGCGATTCACCCCAGGTTGTCACCCGGAAAAGCTCGCCTAGCGAATTTCCCGCCATTTTTTACCTCAACAGAGGCTCCAGGCCCCTTTTGTCCTTCATAAAACCCAGGATTTGCTCGACACTCTCCTCAATGCCCGTCTTTCCCGTGTCCAGAGTGAAATCGGCGAGCCCTCGATATACCGGGAGCCGCTCGGCTAAGGTCTCCTCTATTTCTCTCTTTAAATCGTGAGGGGACAGAGGCGGCCTCCCGTCGCTCGTGGCGCCATCGGCCAGCATCCTTTGCTGGATGGTTTCGGCATCGGCCCTGCACCAGATGAGCATTCCTTCTTCTTTAAGGATGGCGGCATTTTCCCCTTCCATGACGCTGCCTCCGCCCGTAGCAATGACACTTTTACCCAGGGATGTCAAGGTCATGATCGCCTCCTGCTCCTGCTTGCGGAAAGCGGCCCAGCCGCCTTCGGCAACCAATTCCCGGATGCTTTTCCCGGCCTTTTTTTCCACCAGGTGATCCGTATCGAGAAAAGGCAGGGCCAGGCGCCCAGCCAGTCTTTTGCCGATAGAGGTCTTCCCCGTGCACCGATAGCCAATCAAAATTATTTTATCTTCCCGCCCCATAGCATCTTCACTGCTCACTTTTGATGGTCTCGTAAAAAGTCAAAAAAGGCATTTTACGAGACGTGTTACGTTTTAAGTTTTATGTTTTAAGTATCTTAATAAACACTATATTCCAAAGGCGTAACACTTAACACGTAACACCTAAAACGTGATGAATTCGTTTTTTACGAATTCATCACGTTTTACTAATCACTTTCCCTGTTCTCAGTTTTTCCAGTTCCTCCCAGAAACCGGGGAAGGATTTTTTGACGCACCCGGGATTTTTAATCCTTATCCCCGGCACGGCAAGCCCGGCGATGGCAAAGCTCATGGCAATCCGGTGGTCGTTATAGGTTTCGATCTCCGCGCCCTGCAGGCGGCCGCCTCTGATGACGAGACCGTCCGGCAGTTCCTCCGCGCCGCTGCCGGTCCTGTGCAATTCACTGACCAAGGCGGCAATCCGGTTGCTCTCCTTGATCCGCAGATGCGCTACATTCCTGATTTCGGTCCGGCCTGGCCGGAAGGCGGCCAATACGGCGAGGGTCGGCACCATATCGGGCATGTCACCCATATCGATGGTTAGATCTCCCGGCGTCAGTTCCCGGCCCCTGACTTCCACCCTATCCTCGCCCCGCGTGACCTGGCAACCCCAGTCTTCCAGGACCTCCAGAAATTTAATATCTCCCTGGAGACTGCGGGGGTTGATGTTTAGAACCTGCACCCGGCCTCGGCAGAGGGCTGCGGCCAGGAAAAAATAGGAAGCCGTGGAGGCGTCGCCTTCCACGCCGTAGGAGCGTCCCCGATAAGGCTGTCCGCTTCTTACGAGGTAGTCGCCCTGCCCTGCCTCTTGGACCTCCGCGCCAAAGAGGCGCATGGCCTCCAGGGTCATGGCAATGTAGGGCTGGGAAACGGTGCGGCCGCGCAGGCCGATCTGCACGTCCCCCCGGGCATAAGGGGCGCTGATGAGGAGCGAGGAAACATACTGGCTGCTGGCGACATCGGTGAAAATGACCTTCCCTCCTGACAGACCTTGAGCGTCGATGGTCACCGGCGGGAACCCCCTCTCCTCTTCCGTGTGGCAGCTCACACCCAGGGTCGCCAGGGCCTCCAGGAGCGGTTGCGCCGGTCTTTCACAGAGGCGCGGCTCCCCGGTCAGGGTAATGCGCCCTTCTCCCAAGGAAGACACCGAGGTCAGGAAACGCAATGCCGTGCCGTTGTTGCCCAAAAAAAGAGGCTGCCCGGGGTTTTTGATGCGTCCCCCTGTGCCCAGAACAATGACTTCTTCGTCCCTTTTCGTTATCCCGGCGCCGAGCAGACGCAAAGCCTCGGCCAGGTATTCCGTATCCTCGGCAATCAGCACGTTCCGCAGGGAAGATTCCCCCTGCGCCAAGGAGGCAAGGACCAGGGCCCGCTGGGAGTAGCTCTTGGAACCGGGCAGTCTTACCGTGGCCTTCAGTCTCTTAAGTGGTTTTATCTCTTTCATGTAATTTTGCTTTCACCTGAAAAGGTGCGTTACGCTTCGCTAACGCACCCTACAATATTTTCCTTTCCTCCAAAAGGTGCTTTTTTACGACCTCCCGCATCAGCTTGCGGGGCGGCTCCTTGCCAGTCCAAAGCTTGATCTGTTCCGCACCCTGGTGCACGAACATGTCGAGCCCCGACAAAACGCCGCATCCGGCCAGCTTAGCGTCCTGCAAAAGCCTTGTCGACAAAGGATTGTACACCACGTCCATCACCCAGCGAAAGTTCCTTAATACTTCCGGGGGAAGGGGCGAGACGTCGCACCGGGGATACATCCCGAGGGGAGTGGTATTGATCAGGCAATCCGCCTGGAGCGAACCGATCTCGGCCAGCGGATAGAAGGCGCATCCCCAGGCCAAAGACAACTGCCGGCCCTTCTCGGCCGTCCTGTTTACGACCACGGGCAAACCGCCTTCGTGCACAATGCCGTAGAGCGCTGCCAGCGCCGTCCCCCCGGCCCCCAGAACCACAAAGGTGCTACCCTTGATATCCATGACCTCTTTGAGGGTTCGGACAATCCCCAGCCAGTCCGTGTTGGCGCCCTGCAATTTCCCGCCCTCGTTCAGGATCGTATTTACCGCCCCGATCTTCCTGGCTTCCGCGTCTACTTCATCGAGATATTGCATGACTTCCACCTTGTGCGGGATGGTCACGCTCACCCCCTGGATAGCGAGGGCCCTGATACCGCGGACGGCATTTTCCAGGTCGGACACGGCAAAAGAAACATAGCGGGCCGGCAAACCCATATCCCGGTAGGCGCAATTATGCATGACCGGCGAGAGGCTGTGGCCGACGGGATTACCGATCAGAGCATAAACATTTTCTTTATATCCCCGCATATTACCTCTCACCCCTCAAGTATAACTTTATTATCCAGGATCTTGAATATCTGCTTCATCTCCCCGACGCTAAGCTGTCCCGGGGCTGTTTCGGCCCCCCGTCTTAGAGAGGCAAAGGTGAAAAGAGCCCCCAGCAGCGGAGCCATCACGCGGCTGATCCGGCCCTGTTCGCCCATGCAGAAGGCAACGATCTCCTGGTCATGCCGGCGGGCATAGGGTATCAGACTAAGCACGGCCAGATTGTCCTCCGGGGTGCGGGCCAAGGTCGCGATCTTGACCACCCGGGCGCCGGCTTGCACGCTTTCCTTAAAATACTTAAGCAGGGTCAGGTGCGCCGGCGTACCCTGGTAGTCGTGATGGGAGACAATCAGGGCCGTGCGGTGCCGCTCGGCGGCAATGAGCTTGCAGATCTCTTCTCTTAAGGGTGCAGCCGTCGTCAATTCCACATCCACGTAGTCCACCCCCAGGGAAACTGCCTCCTTAAGGAGGGCGATCCGCTGCCTTTCCTTCCGGCCTGAAGAAGCCGGCCCTGGTCTGTTGGTGACCAGGATCTTGACCGCCGGGGCCCTATCCCGGATGGCGCCGACCAACTCGCCCAGCCTGCCGTCTGCCAGCAAATCCATCCGCAGTTCCAGGACATCGGCCAACACAGCGCTTTCTTTAATGATTTGCAAAGCCTCCGCCTGTGTGGCCGCCATCACGGGTATGCAGATCATGGCCTATCCTCGCTGCGGGGATAGGAGCCCAGTACCTTAAGAAAACTGGTCTTCCGGCGCAGGTCGGCGAGACATTCCTTTATTTCTTCATCCTGCACATGCCCGGCAATGTCTACGAAGAAGAGGTATTCCCAAAGTCTGTCCTTCACCGGGTAGGACTCGATCTTCATCATGTTGATGGCCCGATCGGCAAAGGCTTGCAGGGTCCGGTAGAGGGCGCCGGGCCGATGGGGCGTTCCTAATAGGAGCGTCGTCTTATCGTTGCCCGTCGATTCGCCTTCACCGGGGCCGACCACTAAAAATCTCGTCGTATTCGACGCCTTATCCTCGACGCCTTCGGCCAAAACGGTAAGATCGTAGAGCTCGGCCGCTGCGCGGCTGCCAATCGCCGCCCCGCCCTTTTCCCCGGCTACCCGCTTGGCGGCGGCAGCCGTACTTTCCACTTCCACGAGCACGGCCTGGGGCAGGTTGGCCCGCAACCACTCCTGGCACTGGGCCAGGGCCTGGGGATGGGAATACACCCTTTCCAGGGCGCTGATGCTCTTCTCCTTCGAGACCAGACAGTGATGGATGCGCAGGGCGATTTCCGCGCGAATCCGCAGGGTCGTGTTGATCAATTTATCCAGGGTCAGGTTCACGGAACCTTCCAGGGAATTCTCTATCGGCACGACGCCCCACTTGATCTTTTCTTTCTCCACTTCGCTGAAGACCGAGGCGATAGAGGGCTGGGGGAAAAATTGACTGCTTGCCCCAAAATGATTTTTCGCTGCCTGATGGGCAAAGGATGCCTCCGGCCCCAAATAGGCAACCGTGACAGGGCTTTGCAGCACCCGGGACGCGGAGATGATCTCGCCGAAGATGTCCTCCAGCGCCTTTAAGGGAAGGTCCCCGGTATGGGCCTCCGCCAGGTTTTCATAGATACGGCGTTCCTGAGATGGATCGTAGACTTCCCGGCCCAGTTCGGCCTTGATCCTGCCGATTTGCGAAGACATCCGGGCCCGTTCGTTCAATAGCCGCACAATCTCGCGATCCTTTTTTTTAATATTTTCACGTAAATCCAGAAGTTTTGCCTTTGTCATGATTTTAGTTCCTCGACTGTCTGCCGCACTAGGGCCTCGCTTGCGGCGCCTGTTACCAAAGGAGCACCGATATTTTGGAGTAAAACGAAGTTGACAGTCTGGCCAGATTTTTTCTTGTCCGACTGCAATTTAGTCATGATCAGATCCGTATTCATATCGCCGGGAATCGCCGTGGGAAGCCCGGCTTCTTTGATGAGCCTTTCTATCCGCAACCGGTCCGCAGGCGGCAGTCCGCAGACTTTCTCCGCCAGGCGGGACGCAGCCATCATGCCTATGGCGACGCCCTTACCGTGGGAAAGGCGATAGGCCGAGGCTGCCTCCAGAGCATGGCCCAGGGTGTGACCGAAGTTGAGGAACCGGCGCGGCCCCTGATCTTTCTCATCGATCTCCACCAATTCCTTTTTTATGGTGCAGCACCTTTCGATCACCGGTCCCAGGACATCCCTCTGGCCGGCTTTGAGGGCCGCCATTTTTTTTTCCAGGAGCCCAAACAACTCGCCCCCGGCGATGATGCCGTATTTGACTACCTCTGCCAGACCGCTTGCGAACTCCTCTTCCGGAAGGGTCTCGAGAAAACGGGGATCCGTGAATACGGCCCGGGGTTGATAAAAAGTACCGAGGAGATTTTTCCCCTCATCGAGGTCGATGGCGGTCTTGCCCCCGATGCTGCTGTCCACCTGGGCCAACAGGGTCGTGGGGATCTGCACATAGGGGAGGGAACGCATATACAGGGAGGCGACAAACCCCACCACATCACCGACCACGCCGCCGCCCAGGGCGATCAGGGCCGATTTTCGATCCAGGCTGGCAGCCAGCAATTTCCGGACGAGAAAAAGAACGGTCTCGATGTTCTTTGACCCTTCCCCGGCGGGAAAAGCGATCAACTCGGCGGACAGCCCTGCCTTGCTCAGTTCCTCCCGCAGTGTCTCGCCGTAGAGACCGGCGACCCTGTCATCGGTGATGATCGCAAAGCGCTGCGCCACCTCGAGCTCCCGCAGGATCGGGCCCAGATTTTCGCGCACATCGGCGCCGATGTGGATATCATAGGACGCCGCGTTTTCCGCAAGCGTAAACTTCAGGCTCTTCATGACCTTACCAAGACCGACCTGTTCAGACCCAAGCCCAAATGCTGCAATTCCTCCATGAGCAGGCGGAACTTCTTGGGCTTCAAGGATTGCAGCCCGTCGGAAACCGCCTTCTCCGGTTCCGGATGCACCTCAACCATTAAACCATCGGCTCCCACAGCCATGGCCGCCTTACTGAGGGGAATGACGTATTGCCAATGACCTGCGGCATGGCTTGGGTCCACGATCACAGGCAGATGGGTCAAGGCCTTCAAAACAGGGACGGCACTTATGTCCAGGGTATTGCGCGTGGCCGTTTCAAAGGTGCGGATGCCGCGCTCGCAGAGGATGACCTGCTCGTTTCCCGAGGACAGGATGTATTCCGCCGACATCAGCAATTCCTCGATCGTGGTCATCATGCCCCGTTTCAGAAGCACGGGCTTTCTGGCCTGGCCGACCCGTTTGAGCAGCGGAAAGTTCTGGACGTTGCGGGCGCCGATTTGGAGGATATCGGTGTACTTTTCCACCAGATCCACATCGTTGGTATCCATGACCTCCGTCACGATAGGCATCCCGGTCTTTTCCCGCACTTGGGCCAGGATAATCAGTCCCTCCTCTTCCATGCCCTGGAAACTGTAGGGTGAAGTGCGCGGCTTGAAGGCCCCGCCCCGCAGGATGTGCCCACCCTCCGCCTTGATAAAAGAGGCGCATTCCATCATCTGTGCTTCGCTCTCGACAGCACAGGGTCCGGCCATGACCACAAAATGCGGTCCCCCGATAGAGACGCCGCCGATGGTGATGATCGTGTCCGACTCCCGGGCCTCCCGGCTGGCGAGCTTATAGGGTTTCAAGATGGGCATGGTCCGCTCCACACCCGAAAGCGACTCGGCGGCCGACAAGGCAGCCTTGCGCCGATCGTCCCCAATGGCCCCGATAATGGTACGTTCCACACCCCGGGAAGGATAGGCGCTGTAACCCATCGCTTCCACCCATGATACGACTTTGTCGATCTGTTCCTCCGTGGCATTCTTTTTCATAACTATAATCACCTTCCATTCCTCCTTCGCTGTAAAACTCCGCCGGCTTTTGTTATCTTCATAAAAAAAGCCATGGTGAGCCTTCACCATGGCTTTTAAAAAACAAAAAGCCATGGGCGCCTTTCGGTCTACCCATGGCTTAACTACCCGATTTTTTGATTTTATATCATCGGGGCCAATGGGCAGACCAATGGAAAGTAATAAAAATACCAAAAACCGCTAAAGTATTTTCCCTTGCCGAGGTCTAAGTCCATTGCTTAATGCACCCTTTGAATTATTGATAACTATCAAATCATGACCATGATCGAAAGTCAAGCATATTTTTCCGAAAGAGTGGCCTCTGGCAAGACGGTACTCCTTGCCGAGCCGAAGGACAGAGCCACATCCTCACTCCTGTTCCTCTCCCTCCGGTGTAACGCGCGCATATTTCTCATATACTTTGATGGTACTCAAGAAGGGCGCATAGTAAAGCGTAAAATTTCGGTCCTCCTGCTTCAGGTGGATAACCGTGGGCTGGACATAGCCCTGTTTGAAGATCTTGATGGCCACCTCGCCCTCGCTTTTGTTTTCCATTCCAATCTGGGAAACATCGACAATCGTCACCCCGGCAGGAAACTGATAGGCGGCTTTTTTTTGCTCGTCGCGTTTTTCCGGGGTCATGTCCGCGCTGTAGGTCCAAAAGGCATGATTGTTTAAATCCAGTTGGAGCACATAATCTACCTGTTCCCGGACGGCTTCGCTCCGCAATTCCCGGACCTCGCCGATCAGGTGCCTAACCGTTGCTTTCAGCCCGTCATGGAGCAGCGTTTCCCGGACCCGGGGAATGGCCAGCGCGAGCATCAACCCCACGAGGAAGACCACGAGGGCTAATTCAATCAGGGTATAACCGTTCTTCTTCAATCCAGTTCCCAGCTGTTGATGTCCTTGTTTTTACCTTCTCCTCCGGGCTCGCCATCGGCGCCGAGCGAACTGAGATCGAAATCGCCGTGCGTCCCCGGCGCTATATAGAGGAAGTCCTGATCCCAAGGATCTTTAGGAACGGTCCCTTTTTCCAGGTACCCGCCCTGGCGCCAGCTTTTCACCAATTGCCCCACGGTGGGCGGTTGCACCAGGGCCTGCAAGCCCTGTTCCGTAGTGGGGTAATTTCCGTTATCCAGCTTGTAGAGCTTCAGGGCCGTTTCCAGACTTTCGATCTGCATCCTGGCCTTGGCGGCTCGCGCTTCATCAGGACGCCCCATAATCCTCGGGATGATGAGCCCCGCCAGGATGCCCAGGATCACGATGACCACCATCAATTCAATCAAGGTGAACCCTTGTTCGCTCCGTAATTTTCTTTTTACTTTCATTTTCCCTCCAAAAAATTGCGACTTCGCAAAAAAGTCGCCACCCCGGTGAAAACCGGGGGCCAGAAACTTCATGATTATTTTCATCTCACCAACTGGTTCATCTCAAAGATGGGCAGCAGCACGGAGACGACGATAAAACCAACCATCAAACCCATTCCCAGGATCATCACCGGCTCCAGAAGGGATGTCAAGGCCATGATGCTGGCGGTAACTTCCATTTCAAAAGAATCGGCGACCCTGTTCAGCATGACCTCGATGTTGCCGCTTTGCTCGCCTACGGCAATCATCTCGCTGGCAATAGGCGGAAAGAGCCCGCTCTTGGCCAGGGGCACCGAGAGATTCTGGCCTTCTTCCACATCTTTGGCGGCCTTACGCACGGCATCGGCAATGAGACGGTTATTTACGACATTGGCCACAATCTCGAGCGAAGGCAGAAGGGGCACCCCGCTTTGCAACAATGTACCCAGGGTGCGACTGAACCGGGCCACAGCGATCTTCTGATTCAGCGTACCGATTAAGGGCAACTTGAGCCGGAGATTATCCCAGAAATACTGTCCCCGTTCCGTTTTCAGAAATCCGTAGCGCAAGGCAAAAAAGCCGGCGGTCAACAGAATCGCCAGCAACCACCAGAATGATTTGAGGAAACTGCTTATAAAGATAAGGAAAAGCGTAATAGCCGGGAGCGTCTGATGCATCTCCTCGAATATCTTGGTAATGTTGGGAACGACAAAAGTCACTAGGAAAAAAATCACCAGGGAGCCGATGACGAACATAATCATGGGATAGGCCAGGGCGGAGCGTATCTTTGTCCGCAATTCCTGCTGGCTCTCACTGAAGTCCGCCAACCTCGCCAAAACCAGGTTGATGGCCCCCGAGGCCTCACCGGCCTTGATCATGTTGATGTAAAAAGGGGAAAAAATCTGGGGGAAGAGGGACATGCCGGCCGTGAGGCTCTTGCCTTCGTTAACCTCCTCTCTGATCTTCGCCAGGGTCTTTTTGAGTTGCGGATGGGTCGTCTGGGTAACGAGCGCGGACAGGGACGGCACAAGCGGCAACCCCGCCCCGAGCAGGGTCGCCAACTGTCTCGTCATAATGGCGACATCTTTGGCCTTGACCTTGCCTAAAATACTGCCCCCCGTACCCAGGCGGTCAGTTGTTTCCCGGTCTTTGGCCTCTGTCTCCCTTAATTCAACAGGGAAGACATTTCCCTCTCTAAGTTTTTGCCGGGCCGCCGCTGTGCTGGTGGCGTTGACGATGCCTTTTGTTTTACGGCCCGTTTCATCCAGTGCTAAATATTCGTAAATGGGCATGTTGCCCCCTATTCCAAAGCTTTACGCCGAACCCTATCATACCGGCGCCGCCTTTTCAACAGGGCTTTGTCCTTTAGTAAGTTAAAAATTTTCTTTGCGCTTTTCTGACAGAGAATAATTTCGCAAACTTACTTATCCCGTTTACCTGTGACCTTTAGGTTATCGGGGTTATCCTGCGGCTTGATTTTTAATCAGCAGGGTAGCCGGGTCGAGAAACAAGGGGTGAACACGAGCCGGCTTGCCGCTCAGGGGAGTGACGCTGATCTCCCCCCCCTCGGGCTGCAGTTTAAAAACAACATCAAAGAAATCCATCAGGGGTAGGAGACAATCGGGAATATCGTGTACCGCTGCATCCTTAAAAAAAGAAGCATGCACAGTAAACCAGAGACGCAAGCCATGCTTCCCGGCCATGGCCTTCAAACTGGTCAGGGTTTCCGGCGCGGCCTCATCGAATTTAAGTCCGTCGATGATGACAATCTCGGGAAGAAATATCTTCTGCACGATCAGGTCGGTCATTCTTTCCTTGAGCTTCGGCACATTGAAACCTTCCACCTTAAAGGTCATGATGAAGCGGTTCGGAAGCAGGGACTCCCAGGTCTCGGCGATGTTTTCCAGGCCCGATTGCCGGGCCAGGTTATGGAATAATTCCTGATACCAGAGATTCACCTTGTGCACCGGGTCGTTGAGGCTGATGTGCAATACCTTTTTATCCCGCAACATGGCATTTAAGGCGAGCTGCACCATCAGGGCTGTCTTGCCCACACCCGCCGGCGCCGTTACCGCCCCCATGCCACCTTCCTTTATAATATCTTCACCTTCATATCCCATCACCCGAAAGGGATTCAAGACAACAATTTTCTTGTTTACCATGTTCCTGCTCCTATATAATTAAGCGGCGCTCTTTTTTCTCGCCGCCACGTCTTCCGCAATCTTTTCCGCAATACTCTGGGGAACTATCTTATAATGGTCAAACTCCATGGAAAACTGCGCCTTACCCTGCGTTGACGAACGTAAAACCGTCGAAAATCCGAACATCTCGGCTAAGGGGATTTGTGCTTCCACCACGGTCATCGGCCCTTCGTCCTGGGCACCCACGATCATGCCCCGCCGTTGATTCAACAGCCCCATCACGGCGCCCTGAAACTCCGTCGGCGTCTCCACGACGACCTTCATGATCGGTTCCTGGACGACGGGTTTGGCCCTATTGTAGCCTTCCCGAAAGGCCCCGCGGGCGGCTGCCTGAAAGGCCATATCCGAGGAATCCACGGCATGGGAAGCGCCGTCGTTGATCACCACCTTGATGCCCGTTACAGGGAACTCCAGTTTTGGTCCCTTGGCCAGGGACTGCCGGAACCCCTTCTCGCAGGCAGAGATGAACTGGGAGGGAATCGATCCGCCCACGACTTTGTTTTCAAAGATGAAATCTTCCTCCGTAATGGGCTCCATATAACCTGCCACCCGGCCGAATTGGCCGGACCCGCCGGTCTGTTTCTTATGTGTGTAATTGAATTCCGCCCGCTGGGTAATGGTCTCCCGGTAGGCGACCCGGGGATTGCCCGTAACAACCTCGGCACCGTATTCGCGGCGCATCCGTTCGACGTAGACATCAAGGTGCAGTTCGCCCATGCCTTCGATGATGGTTTCATTGGTTTCCCCATCCACATAGCTGCGGAAGGTGGGGTCTTCCTTGGTAAACCTGTTTAAGGCTTTGGCCATGTTCATCTCCGATTTGTTGTCTTTCGGAGTAATGGCAAGCGATATCACCGGCTTTGGCACGAACATGGAGGTCATGGAATAATTTATCTCCGGCGAGGTGAAGGTATCTCCCGAGGCGCATTCAATCCCAAAAAGAGCACCGATGTAGCCGGCCGGGAGGGCCTCGATATCCTCCATCTGATCGGCATGCATGCGCGCCAAGCGCCCTACCTTGACTTTCTTGCCGGTGCGGACGTTAACAATCGTCGAGCCTTTGGCGAGGTAACCCTGATAAACCCGGATATAGGTAAGCTGCCCATACTGACCGTCTTCCAGCTTGAAGGCCAGAGCCACAATGGGCTTTTCCGAATCACTGGCGAGGATCACAGGCGCTTCCTGATTATTCCTATCTAAGGCAACATTTTCCACATCCGACGGACAGGGAAGCAGCTTGGTTACGGCATCCAAGAGAGGCTGTACAGCTTTATTCTTGTAAGCGGACCCCAGAAGGACGGGGGTAATCTGCCTGGCCAGCGTTCCTTTGCGGAGGGCCTCGTAGATCATCTCCTGGCTCGGCGTCTCTTCCGCCAGGATGGCCTCGGTAAGTTCATCGGAAAACAGGGAAACCCGATCGATAAGTTCCTCCCTTTTTTCCCGCGCGGCAGCGAGCAGGGCGGCCGGGATTTCTTCCTCACGCACTTTTTCGCCGTTTTCTCCGTCAAAATAAAGGGCCTTGAAAGACACGAGATCAACGACCCCTTCGAAGTCAACCTCCAGACCGATGGGCAGCTGCAGGGCGAGGGCGTTGTGTCCCAGTTTCGCTTTTAGCTGCCCGATGACCCTTTCGGGATTGGCACCGCTGCGGTCGCATTTATTAATGAAAGCGATGCAGGGCACCTTGTACCGTTTCATCTGCTGATCCACCGTAATAGACTGGGACTGGACCCCGCCGACAGAACACAAAACGAGAATCGCCCCGTCCAGGACCCGGAGGGAACGTTCCACTTCGATGGTGAAATCCACATGCCCCGGGGTATCGATGATGTTTATTTCATGCCCCAGCCACTCGCAGAAGGTTGCTGCGGAAGCAATCGTAATACCACGTTCCTTCTCCAATTCCATGGAGTCCATCGTGGCCCCTACGCCGTCCTTGCCCTTAACGTCATGAATGGCATGAATGCGTTTGGTGTAAAAGAGTATCCTTTCGGTAAGGGTGGTTTTACCCGAATCTATGTGGGCGCTGATACCGATGTTTCTTACGTTTTTCTCATTATTCTTCATCATATTACTTTTCCTTCTGCCGCTCCTTGCCTAATAACAAGCATTGCATTATAAATATAAACGACAAAACGGGTTAGCGATAATCGTTAACCCGTCTATTCGTCTGGTGGAGCTGAGGGGGATCGAACCCCTGACCTCTTGAATGCCATTCAAGCGCTCTCCCAGCTGAGCTACAACCCCAGATCACTGCAAACCGAATTATCTGCCGTAATTAACACATTCCTTTCAGCATTGTCAACCAATTTATCTTAATAAACCCCATATTAATTTTGCAGGCCCCTATGGTGGCGATGATTTCGCTTGACATTTCACCCTCTCCATATATAATCCGCTGCCATGCCGGAGTGGTGAAACAGGTAGACGCAGGGGACTCAAAATCCCCCGACCCTTGCGGTCATGTCGGTTCGATTCCGACCTCCGGCACCATATAATATTAGATAGTTACGCTTCATAGCGTCCCACGATATTTGCCCATCCCTTCTTCATCCGGTTATTTTGTCCCGCTTTTTTATTTTCTTACCCTCAATCCATTGTCCATTAATCTGTCAGGATAGGGCACAGGGGAGTGGGCAGCCTAATGGTTATTTAGGATACTTCGCCCTCCTACGTCAATATCCGTGACACCACCCTCAGTTACAAATACAAAGGATGAATATCTTATGTCGATCGGGACCATTGAATACTGGGCGAAAGACGCAAAGCCTGGTCAACGTATTTTCGATTACTCCCGATTATGCCCATCCTGAAAGAGACATTTGACATATCATACACGAAAATGTAGATTTCATCTCGTAATGCTTAAGAAAAAGAGCGGCTCAGGCTGCCCGTGGAGCGTCTCATGCTTACGCCACTGGAATCAAATATTTGGCAAACTTCGAATAAACATAAGTACTTCTCTTGCCATCAGCTCTATGGCAACCTCCGCCATCGCAATCGATACGTCAATACAGGTTTCCTCATATGTTAACTCAAGAGCTTCCAGTGCAATGTGATCCGGCTTGGCTGAATTCACCTCCCGAGCCCACTTTCCCTCATCCCCCTGTTGATCCTCATATACAAACCCTGCCCTATCACGAACTTTCATGGGAGAATTTCGAGCGGTTGATTCTTCGAATCGTTCGGCGCGAAACAACCGTCGTCGAATGTTGGATCTATGGAGAACGTGGACAAAAACAACATGGTTTGGATATCCTCGCGGCAGTGAGTAATGTACCTGATGAGTATGCATGTTACCAGTGTAAGCGAGTTGAGAAATTCTCTGCTGCAGACATCGAGAAAACTGTTAACACATTTTTGGAAGGCAAATGGGCCTTCAAGACAAAGCGCTTTATCCTATGCACATCATCGCACCTTACCGAGACTCAGCAGGTGGATGAAATAGCCAAACAAAGGAGTATCCTTGCAGCCAAAGGAATTGAATTTGTAACATGGGATGGTTCTGGGGGAGGGCAACTATCAGAGCATCTTAAGAATTATCCTGATCTGGTAGACGATTTTTTTCTTAGAGATTGGGTTCGTATATTTAATGGCAAAGATGCGGCAGATTCTCTCGGTGAAAGGCTCGATGGCAGCAATTTAGCGGAACTGCGTACTCAGCTTCTACAAATCTACTCAACTCTGTTTGAACGCTACGATCCAGGCATCCGGTTAGCTTCCAGTGGGACGATACCGATACGAGACCGGTATGTACCGCCTGCAGTTATCGAGGTAAGGGAGATCGCAACTAATGGAACATTGACAGGTAATGACGAGTACGCCAATGACCAGCAGTATTCCAAAGATCAGCAAAACCGAGGCCGATTAACTCGGGTAACGACAATCCAAGAAATACGAATGCCCGTTGGAGATTGGTTTTCACGCCACGACAGGTCTGTCATACTTGGTGAACCCGGATACGGGAAAAGCTCATTACTACGTGTCATTGCACTGCAACTATTGAATGGTTTGGATGAGCCTTTTTCTTTACCCTGGCAGGGATTCTTGCCTGTCTGGATTTCCTTCGGTGGATTTAGCGCTGCAGTCCAACGCGAAAATGGCATCAGCATCGAAGATTATTTTGACCAATGGCTACATCAACACGGCGCTGATCCTATCCGGCTAATGTTCCGACGTGCAGTTAAATACGGAGAGATACTACTTTTAATCGATGGTTTGGACGAAGGCCAGAATCTATATGCAGCTCAGCAAGCGATGGACCGGCTGAGCACCTTCTTAGCTATTCGCTCAATACCCGTTATTTTCACTAGCCGCCCACGAAGCTATGCGCAGGTGCGCCCCGATGGTGCATGGCCTTTGGCACGACTGGCATCCTTCGACGAAGTGCAAATCGAGTGCTTTGCCTATATCTGGTTCAAGCACTTGGAAAGGCCAGAAGTTTTAGTCGGAAAAGACGATGCTTCTTTTGAGTTCAGTGCAGGACAACGGAAAGAAGAGTTCTTGAAAGCTATTCGTGGTAATCCTCACATCATGGATTTGGCCCGAACACCCCTTTTCTGCCAACTTTTAATTGACATTTTTAGATTCTATCATCATCTGCCTGAGCAGCGAATCAGGGTCTACGAAAAGGTCATTGAGTTACTCTTATCTGATCATCCCGCGGCACGCATTCAGGCAGCAGGATTACCATCGCCTCCCGATATTCCCAGAATTGATGACATGCGTGAAATGCTCATGCGCCTGGCGTATCACATTCAAGTTGCGGGAGGTGGCGGTGTAATCTCCGCAAAGGACTGCCAGACTGTGTTCTGTGCCTTCCTAACAGATGATGTACATGGCCCAGGCTATTCTATTTATGAAGCACAGCATCAATCTAAGACCGTCATTGACTACGCCCAGTTGGGATTGGGTCTCCTCGTGGAGCGTGCTCCAAATGAATACGGGTTTTTCCACCTTACCGTACAGGAATATTTGGCTGCCCAAGCCATGGTCCGTAAGGAGGAGCAAGAGCAAATGGATTGGCTGGCTGATGTATGGGATCAATTCCGTTGGCATGAAGTAGTCGTTGCTTGGTTCAACATAATGGGGGTTGGGCAAGGGAAAGGGATAACCCAGCGTGCAATTGATCATCTTAAACAGATAGCCTCAAAACCGTTGGCCCAGTTACAACTTTTGCGATTGCGCACGGAACTTGCGACTAGTAATTATGGTTTATCACCGCGGGAAGCAAGAACCACCATTGAAGAGGCGGCAAACCAAGTCGAATCCACACCGTTCCCCGCACTGCGGCAAGAACTGGCACGGCACATTGCCCTTGGCCTCCGCTCGGCTTCCGTGGCGAAACAATGTGAAGAAAGAATAGCCAATTGGGTGCCGGCTCGGTCGGAATGGGAGAGATCTCGGCTTTTAGAAGCATTTAGTGGTTGGCAGATGTCTGAAGACCTCTTGCAGACCCTCAAATTGGCTCTACATGACGAGAGTGAACGGTGCCGCTGGGCTGCAGCTGAAAGCTTGGCAAAGGTATTCGGATCTGACAATAAGGTCAGGGATCACCTGGCGACACTGGCGGCAAGGTGGCCTGATAGCGGTGTTCGCTCTGCGGCTTTGCATGGACTGGGTAAGGGTTGGCAAGAGTATGATGGCTTAAATGATTTGGCCGATGCTGCCCGCGATTCTGCGGATATGAACTTGGCCGTAAACGGTATCGCGCTACGAGTAGTGAACCACCGGCAGGATGAGAATGACGGTGAACTGATGTGGTCCATTCTATCTCATGGCAGTGTGTGTTATGAGATGCGTGGCTTTTGCCGTGAAGTATTGGTCGCAGGGTGGAGCAGGGATGAAAAAATAAAAAATTCCGCTATGGAGGTTTTACGCAACCGGTGGCAGCACGGCAGATATTTTGAGGAAGAACAAATTCTCTGCTATCTAACCGAGGCGTGGCCTGGAGATGAAGAGGTCGGACGTTCCATTGCCGATTGGTTTGCCAGCGTATCACCATCTTTTTTCATACATGGTCATGACAAGTGGAAAAACTTGTTCAGGGGCTTTCGGTGCAATAAGGCGCTGGCGGCTGCTCTTCGACCAGCATTGGCGGATCGGAAATCAAAATTCAAACCTGACTTTTGGGATCCAGATATGAAATGGGCCTATTGCGTGATCGGCGACAATGCGGCAAAAATGGAAGTGCTGGAAGCTTATACTTCTGTAGTCGGCGATAGAAACAAGAGTTGGGTTGTTTCGACACTTATGGAAGCTTGGCCAGATGACGGCGAGGTTGGGAAGTTACTGTCCGGAGAATTCTGCCGACCACCGGGAGAAGTGGCATTCCTTTCTTCCTGGATTGATTCATTTGTGTCAGACTCAGAAACTCGGCGGTCTTGGTTGCTTGAAGCCCTGAGACAGTCTGATAGAAGAACTGTTGGGGCGCCGGTTCGCCGCCTCCTGGCGGAATTCAAGGATGATGAATGTCTGGAAGCTGTATTTGCCACTCTTGAAAAAAACATCTGGTATTACGATAAGATTAACATTCAAAACCAATTAATAGCCAACTCCCCGCTTATTCCAAAAGTTCGCCGCTGGGCAGAGTCGTCATTCCTTGAAATTGATGGTCCCTCTTTATCCAGCGTCGCCGTCGGATATCAGCACGATCAACTCATCTGTGATCGCCTTCTGAGAGCCGCGCGTCCCGCCAAAACGGATGTAAGAGATGAGATACTCAAAGTATTTAGAGAAGACTCGATTCCGAAGGATATTGGGCTGCAGCTAACTGAAGGCGTTTGGGCAGAGGAGAAAGGGGAGATTCGCACCGCCGGTGTGGTCGCGCACTGTATCATGGCGTCACAAAGCACGGAACTCAAGAAGGCACTAGTAACAAGATTACGGGAGGAACTCAAATCGCTCGGCACCCACTATGAGATGCGTCGTCGTGCTGCTTTTGCCGGTTTGCTTCAACTGGGCGAATATGATGCCTGCATCAAAGCGACGACGGAAGAATCCCCCTCGTCTCTCCATTGGCTTGCCGAGTATCATGACACCGATATCGTTTTGACTCGGATGCTATTCATACATTGGGAAAAACTTCATGAGGCATCACGGAGTCACTCTTGCACTTTTGAAATACCCTGGGGAGGACTTATCTACAATGGAGTCGCTCGGGAAGCTTTTTCCAACATCAGAGCACGTACTCAATTGATCGAATATTTGAAGGCAATGAAACCTCAAGATCGGACGCCTGATAGTCTTAAGCTAATGGCTGAGTTGTTGCCTAAATCGCCGGAACTTCGTGCACACCTCATTGGAAGTATCAAAGAGCATTTCCGAAATGATACCCCATTTGAAGCCCAAAGAATTTTTGCCGAACAGTTTGGTGGTGACGAGCAAGCGTTAATAGAACTTGAAGGGGCTTGGCAGAACCCTGATGTGCCTCCATGGGTACGCCAAGTTCATCCACCTTTTCTTACTGCTCTTGCACTTGGCTGGCCAGACAGCCCTTTGCTTCGTCCTTATTTGGAACAGCAAACGCTGCCAGAGGGTTTCCCACTTATCACGTCATTAGTATTGTGCGGAATCAATGGGAATGCAAAGCAGGCTTTGGCCTGCATTGACAGATTGATTGACATTACTTTTAAAGATGGCAGGGCATTGCCTAACATCTATCCTCAGAGTTTGCGCGACTGGGCAGGCACACATGACGCAGAAACACTTCTACGACGTCTAATCGATGATCCAGACCCTTCACGTAAGATTACAGCAATAGGGTTGCTTGCTTCTCTCGGGAAATTGACTAATGAAGATCATGCGATGTTGGCGAAGCGGTTTAATGAGATACTGGGAGACGCTAACGAAGCCTGCCCTGACGGAGTAGACGTATTAAATGGAACGATCACTACGCTTCCACAAGCAATATTTCGCATTTTGACAACAGAATGATGTTAATAAGCCGAATCGATATAACGAGTCCATGCGGCAAGAAACTTTGCTGTGTGCCCCCGATTTTTCCGTCCCCCGACGGTGTCGTGTGCTGACCGCCTGATGAGTACTATTACTCTCTTTCCATCCGTAATCCTCAACTCTGAAACCAGTCTACGGCTGAACAGTTTAGGTGACAGCGATAACCAGCACGACACATATTATTCTTTGTCTTGCCTCAGCAGTGCGGGTTGAAATCCGCTATGCAAACACATTTTCCCAGAATCACAACTTCAATAAATACTGTCAACCTCGTGTTATGGTAATCGCGTCCAGGATTTCCGCCTCTGCCTCCCTTGGTTCGGTACCGCTTTGCGTTATTGAATAGTTCATCCAGGGCGTGCTTGGCAGAGTCCGCGTCCCACATTTAGGCCGGCGTCAATCCCTTTACGCCATCAGCCCTTATTTCCATCCCCGGTAGATATTCCCGTCGCGGAGTTGTATCGTGTGCCATGTATATGTCTCTCAACTCAATCATCTTCCGACCATGCGGCCTTCCTACAGAAACACCTTATAGCCAATATTCAAGGCCTTTCCCAGTCGCTTCGCCATTTCCTTGCCGATAGGGCGCTTGCCGTTTTCCATCATGGATATATGGCGCTGCGGGATGCCGGTGAGCTTGGATAGCTGCTTCTGAGTTATATCTTCCCGGTATCTGGCCCCCTTCAAACAAACGCCCGGCAATTCCTCATCGGTATATCTCTAAGCTAAGTCCGGTTGGCGATCAACTGTTGCACGATACCGGCGTCATACAAAACCTTGTTGGGTTTTACCTTGGCCATGGCCTCCTCCGGGGAAAGTCCGCGATGAATGAGATAGAGCCACGTGATCGTCGGGGAGCGGCTGACCCCTTCAACGCAATGGATGTAGATCTTTTGTCCCGGCGAGGAAAGCGACTCGTCAATAACGGCGATGGCGTCCCGCACCAGTTGGGGATTCATGAGACATTGGTCGCGGATGAAGACATTGTAAAGCCTGATATTGGTTTCACCAAAGGGCAGGGGCTCTTCATACGGACGATCGAGATTGAGAATATGGGTGATCCCCAGCCCAACTAGTTCGGGAATGTCATGGGCCCGCAGCCAGCCGCCCTGGTAGATCTGCGGTGTAATTTTTTTGGGATCGAGAGTCATAAGGTATCCTCCAACATTTTTTTATTTTATAAACATCAGGCCAGGTTAAACAGGGTGATCTCGGGTGGAACATTGAGTCGCACCGGCGTAAAGGTCGTGCCGAGACCGCGGTTGACATAGAGATGCGCAGCCTCGAGGCGGTATAGTCCCTCGGGATAAGGGGTCCTGATGTGGGCCAAACTGAGGTCTCCCTCGGGCAAAACGAGCTTGAGCTGCCCGCCATGATAATGGCCGGCCAGGGTCAGGGAAATTCCCCGGGCCGCGGCCTGGGGGAAAATCTCGGGACGGTGCGAAAGGAGCAGGGTCGGAAGGCCTGGTTCAAGCCCATGCAACGCCCCGGCCAGATCGGGACGGCCGGCAAGCAGATCATCGATTCCGGCCACGGCAAATTCTCCCTCTTCGTGCCGGATCACGCGATGGGTGTTGTGCAGGAGCGCAATACCGCTCTTTTGGAAAATCGTGCGCAGCTCTCCCACTCCCCCGTACCAGTGTTCATGGTTTCCCAGGACCGTGAAGGTCCCGTAGCGTGCCCGGACCCGGGCCATCTCCTCCAGGCAACCGGGAAGAAAGGCGAGGGAGTTCGAGATGAAGTCCCCGGTGATGACGAATAGATCTGGCCGGAGGTCCATGACCTGCTCGGCATAGCGACGCATCTGTTTTCGGTTCATGTAAAGGCCGGCGTGGATGTCGCTTAGTTGTACGACCCGGAGAGGCCGGCCGAAAGGCAAGTCCAGGCTCTGCACCTCGCCATGCTGACGGGCAACGGCGGAGCCATACCCGGCAAGCAGCACCGGCGCTGCGGCAAGTGCTGCGGCGCCACTTTGGAGAAAACGCCGACGGCTGAAATGCACGGCAGGCGGAGCCACCTTACCGGCCAATCTTCGCACAATCCACACCAGCTGCCGTCCGAACCAACCGGCGATCCGGGCTGTAAAGAGGAACAAGGCGGAGAAGTTCGCTCCCAAGACCCAGAGAGCCGGGGGATAGAAGAGGACAATCTGGGCCAACGTGGGGGGATCTGTCCAGGGGATGGGTCTGGCCATGATGTAAGCATTGCCGAGGAAGAGCAGGAAGATAGCCGTCCCGGCCACGGCGATGGCCTGGGGTTTGCGAACTGCGTTCAGGGATGAAGACCTGATGGCCTGACGGATGCGGACAAAGAGGTAGGCTTGGGCAAGCAGCGAAAGGGTAATGACAATCAGGCGGATTGTGGCAAAGCGCATGTTCAATTTTTAATACGAGATCCGGGTGTTTTTCAAGGAATATTTTCCGGAGATATTTTCCTTGACTCATTAGGCCCTTTTTCTTACACTTTATGAAAGGTTAGCAAGTTACATCCCAGCATTTTTTTCATAAGCGCTGTTTTTTGCCTAATGTTTCGCATCAGGAAAAGGAAGGAGAAACGGTATGTCACAGATCGTCGTCGCTCAGAACATAAACGGTATTGCCCTGGCTGCGGAGAACCGTGCCGTGCTGCTCAATGAGGAAGGACAGGAGATTACCTTGCAAGCCGACCGCTTGCTTCCCCTCACATCCCATACAGCTCTCCTGACAGCGGGTTCGGCGGAGGGCATCGAGATGGGCCACGCCTTGAAGAAATTCGTCCAGGAAGAGGGTTTCACGGACGTCCAGGATCTCTATGGGGCTTCTCTTGCATTTCTCTCCACGGAGTACGAGCGCTTCATGAGAAAAAAGTGTGAGCTTGTTCCTCTCGATCCGCTCCACCATGTTTCCTTTATCCTGGCCGGAAAGACGGCGAAAGATCCCGCCATGCCCTTCCGGCTCTACTTCCTCTGGACGAAAAAGAAACTCCCCCAGCTCGACGGTGAGGAGATCTCTTTGGCCTTTTCTTTGCCCCGTAGGATGGGACTTGAGTATCAGCTCAACAAACTATGCCGGGAGCAGGGTTCCCCGGAACAGCTGCTGGCCAATATCAAGGAAGGGATGGTGCACTTACGTGAGCTGGGAGAGGTCACTTCGTCCGTCACCTATGCCATCATTAACGATGCGGGATACCAAACCATGAATATTTGAGAGGACCGGAACTAACTCATTCCTGAAGGAAAAAGAGGTAACATAATACCGCTATGGAACCCAATACCTCCGACAAAAATGTTCTGCCGGGATCGAACAAACGCAGCCTCAAAGTCCTCGGCACCATCCTCCTCCTGGCGGTGTTTTCCATCACCGCACTTTTCGTCATCAATCGTTGCCTGGGTGATATCCGGCCGGCTTTGTTGCCGCCCCCGCAAGACATCACCGACATCATTGAAAAGCAATACATGCGCCCGCCTGCCGTGGCGCCGGAGGCGCAAAACACTACGGCGCCCTCGCCTCTGCAGCTGCCTCCGGGATTCCGGATCGCCATCTTTGCCAGGCAGCTCGGCGCACCTCGGGATTTGGAGTTATCTCCCGGGGGAACGCTGCTGGTTTCCCTTCCCGGAGCAGGCAAAGTGCTGGCCCTGCCCGATATAAACGGGGACGGCAAGGCGGATGACCACCGGGTGATCCTGCAGGGCCTTACCATACCCCACGGTTTAGCCTTTTACAGAGGGAAACTCTTCGTAGCCGAAGAGACCCAGGTGGTGCGGTACACCTGGCAGGAGGCCACGCTGACGGCGACGCGCGACCGGGTGTTGTTTCAACTGCCTCCAGGCGGGCGCCACGTGAGCCGTTCCCTCGTCTTCAACAAAAGCGGACAGCTCTTTGTTGCGGTGGGATCAACCTGTGACGTTTGTTTCGAAGAACATCCCTGGTTGGGAGCGGTGATCACTTCGGACAGCGAGGGCAATAACCCACGTCTCTATGCCAAGGGTCTGCGCAACAGCGTGTTTTTAGCGGTCAATCCGCGCACCGACGAGGTCTGGGCCGGCGACATGGGCCGCGATCTTCTCGGCGATGACCTGCCGCCGGAGGAAATAAATATCATCGGCGAGGGGAAAAATTACGGCTGGCCCATCTGCTACGGCGATAAAATTCACGACACTGTCTTTGACAAGAACACCTATCTGCACAATCCCTGTGCGTCCACGGAAGCGCCGATCTTTATATACCAGCCCCACGCAGCGCCCCTCGGGCTTACTTTCATCACCTCACGGCAATTCCCCCAAAGCTGGCAAGGAGATCTGCTGGTCGCCTTCCATGGCTCCTGGAACAGATCAAAACCGGTCGGCTTCAAGGTAACGCGTTTCTCGCTCCAGGGCAATGCCATCACGGGCGCGGAAGACTTTCTGACGGGATTTTTACAGGAAAGCAGGGCCCTCGGCAGACCGGTAGATGTGCTCTTTGACAAGCAGGGCCGTCTGTATGTTTCCGACGACAAGGCGGGCGCCGTATATCGAATCGTCAAGAAGTGAAGGATTCAGCTAAGGCAATACTTACCGGGGGCGACCAGATGGAAGAGGCATTTTCGCGACGCGACTTTATAAAGACCCTGAGCACGGCCACCGCGGCCGCAGCCCTGGGAGGAATGCCCGCATCCCTGACGGCAGGTGAGATGCGCCTGGTGGCGTTCCCGGAAAAGACGGAATTGCTTTTGCTCAGTTCCCGGCCGCCACAGCTCGAAACTCCTGTTCATTATTTTAAGGAGGCCATCACCCCCAATGAGGCCCTTTTTGTCCGCTGGCACCTCGCCAATATTCCGACTTCCCTCGACCTGCGCTCCTGGCGTTTGAAGATTGGCGGCCATGTCGCCCATCCCTATGAATTGACCTACGGGGAGATGCAAGGCTTCGAAAGGGTCACCTACACCGCTGTTATCCAATGCTCGGGAAACGGCCGGAGTTTTTTCACGCCCCGGGTCTTCGGAGGGCAATGGGGAAACGGATCCATGGGAAACGTGACCTGGACCGGCGTTCGCCTCAAAGACATCCTGAATAAGGCCGGCCTCAAACCGGGGGCTGTGGAAGTTTATTTCGACGGCCTGGACAGTGCCCCTGTTCCCACGGTGCCCGATTTTATCAAGAGTTTACCCCTGGACAAGGCCCTGGAAGAGGACATCCTGGTCGCTTATGAGATGAACGGGACCCCGCTGCTCATGCTGAACGGCTTCCCGGCCCGGATCATCGTGCCGGGATGGTATGCCACTTATTGGGTAAAATGCCTGCACGAGATCAATGTCCTGACCAAACCCTTCGAGGGTTTCTGGATGAAGACAGCCTACCGTATCCCCGATACGCCCTGCGGCTGCCTGCCACCGGGCACGGCGCCCGGCAGGACGGTTCCCGTGAGCCGAATGACCACGCGCTCGCTCATTGTCGAGCCGGCAGCCGGGACCACCCTGAGGGCAGGTAAGCCGCTGGAAATCATGGGGATCGCTTTTTCCGGGGGCTACAGCATCAAAGATGTCATCCTTTCCACAGACGGGGGAAAGACTTGGGGGGCAGCCAGGCTGGGCCGCGATATGGGACGTTATGCCTGGCGGCAATGGTTTTTCTCCTGGAAACCCGAAAAGCCCGGCCCCTATAGCCTCATGGCCAAGGCAACAAATACGATCGGTGAATCCCAGCCCTTCGATGACCTCTGGAATCCCTCGGGATACCTGTGGAACAAGGTGGAAAAGAGGCCGGTCACGGTCCTCTAGGAGAGAAACAATGAAGACGCTTGTCTGGATAATTGTCGCCCTCATCTCTATTGCCGGTGGTTTAGCCCGGGCCGGGGAGCCAGCCGCACCGGAAGCAACAAGAGCGATTCTCTTGCCCCCGGAAAAAATGGACCTCAAAAAGGGAGCCGGTCTGGAGAGGGTGCAGGCAAACTGCCTCGTCTGTCACAGCCTCGAATATATTCCGATGCAGCCCGGCTTTACCAAAGCCCAGTGGACGGCCTCCATCACGAAGATGATCAAGGTTTTCGGGGCCAGGATAAGCGAAGCTGATGCGCGGATCATCGCCGACTATTTGGCGAAAAACTATGGCCCCCGGGGTTGACGGGTGAGACTTTCATAGTTATCGATATCTAAAGGAGACGATTCCGATACCGATAGCGATACCGACACCGCGAAGAAGTAATGTAGAAACCTGAAAGGAGCATTAATGAAAATCACCAAACATGAAGTACCCGCCGAGCAACTCCGCTGGCATTGCGATCCCTCCGTCTTCGACTTCGAATGCACCAAAGAACTCGCCCCTCTGCGGGAATTCATCGGCCAGGAACGGGCCATCCGGGCAATCCAATTCGGCCTGTCCATGGAGCATGATGGTTACAACCTTTTCGTGTCCGGATTGACAGGGACCGGCAAGACCTCCATGGTCAAGGCTTATATCGAGCGACTCGTGGTGCGGCAGCGCCTCGGCGACGGGTTTCATCCCGAAGACTGGGCCTATGTCCATAACTTCGCCGACCCGGACCGGCCCTATGCCGTAAGTATGCCGCAAGGCACCTGCAAGGTCTTCCGCGACAAGATCGCCACGCTGCGGGACCGTCTGAAGGAGGACCTGACCAGTGCCTTTGCCGGTGAGGACTACAAGAATGCCCGCAAGAAAATGGTGGAAGAGAGCCAGGCCGAAGAGCAGCGGCTCATCCAAACCCTAAGCGATAATGCCCACCGCGAAGGCTTCTTCCTTGAGATGACGCCGGTGGGACCGGCCCTGATTCCTGTCTCCGATGGCAAGGCCATGACCAAAGAAGAGTTCATGGCCCTGGAGGAGAGCGTGCGGAAAGACTTGGAAAATCGCCGCCAGAAACTGCTTGCGGAACTCCAGGCGACCATGGAAAAGCTGCAGGAACTCCAGCGTCAGACCGTGGAGAAGCTGGTGGACATGGATAAAATGATGGCCGATGTCACCGTTTCCAAGCTCTTTGACGTCCTCCAGCGCGAATACGAGGAACAGCCCAAAATCCTGAATTATCTGAATGACCTTAAGAAATACACACTAGAGAACCTCTCCATCTTCAAGGAAGCAGAAACAGGCGCCCCCACCATGTTCGGATTGCCGGCAGAGCAGCTCATGCACGGCCGGGACCCCTTCGTCCCTTTCCTGATTAACCTGTTCATCGACAACAGCGAGACCAAGGGCCCGCCGGTGATCATCGAGGCCAATCCGAACTACGCCAATCTCTTCGGCAAAATCGAACGTCGTTTTCTCCTGGGAGGCTACCTGAGCGACCATACGATGCTCAAGGCCGGGGCCCTCCAGCAGGCCAATGGCGGCTACCTGCTGCTCAGCGCCACGGAAGTATTGACTAACCCGGCCGTGTGGCCGGCGCTCAAGAGGGCCATCCGCACCAAGGAGGTACGCATTGAGGACCCCTTTGAACAGTTCGGCCTGATCGCTCCGCAAGGCCTCAGACCCGAACCGATTCCCATCAAAGTCAAGATCTTCCTCATCGGTGAACCATCACTCTACCAGTTGCTGGCGATGTACGACGAGGAGTTCTGGGAGCTCTTCCGGGTTAAAGCGGACTTCGATTTCGAGGTCCAGAGGACGGAACAAAACCTGAAGGAGTTTGCCGCCTTCATCGCCGGCTGCTGCGAAGATTGCCAGCTGCACCATTTCGAGCGCACCGGTGTGGCCAAGGTCCTGGAGTTCGCCTCCCGCATGGTGAGCGACCAACAGAAGCTATCGTCGCGTTTTTCCATGATCCGCGAGGTCATCCAGGAGGCGGAATATTGGTCCCGCCAGGACGGCGCCTCCCTGGTGGCCGGTAAACATGTGGAACAGGCCATTGAAGAGAGACGCTTCCGCCACAACCTGCCGGACGAGCGTCTCCGGGAGATGATGCGGCGCAACGTGATCATGATCGACACCGAGGGGACGGTCGTGGGTCAGGTAAACGGCCTCAGCGTTTACAGCCTCGGCGACATCAGCTTCGGCAAGCCCTCCCGGATCACCTGCCGCACCTACCTCGGTCGCCAGGGCATCATCAATATCGAGCGGGAGTCGCAGCTGAGCGGCCCGATCCATGACAAGGGCGTCATGATCCTAAACGGCTTCCTGGGAGCGCGCTTCGCCCAGGACTTCCCTCTTTCCCTCTCGGCCAGCCTCTGTTTCGAGCAGTCCTACGAGGGGGTGGAGGGCGACAGCGCCTCATCCACGGAGCTCTACGCCCTCCTTTCCAGCCTGTCCGGGGTCCCGCTTAAGCAGCACATCGCCGTCACCGGCTCGGTTAACCAGAAAGGGGAAATCCAGCCCATCGGCGGCATCAACCAGAAGATCGAAGGCTTCTACCAAATTTGTCAAGCCAAGGGACTCACGGGCGACCAGGGGGTAATGATGCCGCGCCAGAATGTGGAGAACCTGATGCTGCGCCAGGAGGTCATCGATGCCGTCAAGCAGGGCAAGTTCCATATCTACGCCATCAGCACGATCGAGCAAGGCATCGAGATTCTGACCGGGGTGCCCATGGGCGAGCTAAAAGACGGACGCTTTCCCGAAGGCAGCATCAACTTCCTGGTGGATAGGACCCTGCGGGAAATGGCCGGTAAGCTGAAACAATACGCCGCACCGGCGACTTAGTGAGTTAGAAATTATTTCTTGCGCTTTTCTGGCAAAAAATAATTTCGTTAACGCACTTATCCCGTTTACCTGTGACCTTTAGTAAGTAAGAAATTATTTTCTGCGCTTTTCTGGCAAAAAATAATTTCGTAAACTTACTTATCCTGTTCATCAGGGTTAGGTTATCGGGGTTAGGGAGAAGGTGCGTTACGCGATCCAGCGCTAACGCACCCGACATTAATTTTGCTGCATTCGTAAAAATCAAAAAACTGATAGGGTAGGAACGATACATTGGCTTGTATCGCCCCTCCCTCCGAACCGGACTGGCAGATTTCCCGCACCCGGCTCTCCAGTCGGTGGTTTTACCTCATTGAGGACTGGAGTAATAAACGATGGGC